>Ga0126342_10000901_pt1 | contig 37637 bp, 31 predicted proteins | sample Cyp1metagenome_FD_92528 | JGI IMG/M metagenome (GOLD analysis project Ga0126342, IMG submission 92528) | Coral microbial communities from Lord Howe Island, Old Settlement Bay, Australia - Cyphastrea 1 metagenome | ecosystem: Host-associated > Invertebrates > Cnidaria > Coral ... | reverse complement strand
TTGCCTAAATGCCACATGTTCTGCAGATGAAAGACGCTGGAATCAACACATGTTTGACTCAATCCGCCAGCAAATCCATGTTTCAAATTTTGAAACAACGGATCTGCGCGTGTGTCTTGGAGCAATTTTCAAAAGGAAGGCAAACAAGCAAAATTTGTTTTTTTTTTGCAAATCATACGCGGCTATCTTTTCCATTTTTTTTTGTATCACTCGAGCCACATGTCGAAAGACCAGAAGAAAGCGTGAAAATAGCTAATATATATATATATATATATATTATGACCACACCGCAAATTAGGATCATAAATAAAGTACACATCATAGAATATTTCATATAATGGTTATATACATACGTTTATGTTTATCATTGATGATCATTGCATAATCATACAACTCATATATACCATGATACAAAATATGATGCTATCATGTACCCGCAATGTAACCTCTGGTATGCTATGGACAATCACCATCTTTAACAAGGAAATTAACTATAAATGGGCATAAATGGGCCGTTTTCAATAGCTATATATATATATATCATGTATATATGGGGGTTTCCTAAAATGGGGGTGCCCCTGAATCATCAATTTTAATAATAGGATTTTGATGATCGCCCGCCGAAACAATGGGTGATACTGGATATAGGATTTTCCATGGAATAAACCATCCAGCAGTAGTGACCTCAGTTCGCACCATTCTCCCCCCTGCGGAAGGGCTTGCACCAGCTCCTTGTGGTCTCGTGCCTGCAAACGGTCGGATTTCTCTGCATGTTTTTTTTTTCCCTCCGTTATTTTCACATGGCTGAACATGGCACATATAAGATGATTTGTTTATCAGAAATGGTGATTTTCCATAGCAAACTGTCATTTTTCTAAGTAGAAGGTATATGATTTCTGGAGGATAACATGCAATCTTCTTTTGTCGAACTTTCGAGTCTCCTTGGATGTCTTGGAGAGTTACAGGGCCCGTTGTGCTGACTCAAAGGAAGTGACCGATGACTAGAACAGCCTCCATCTGCGGCTGTTTCTGTGAGTGTATCATGTGAAAATTTACAGTAAATGGAGCGTCAGAAGCATTAATCTGTTCAGGGGATTTTACTTGTTTTTTTTTTTAAACATATATTTATTTGTTATTTCAATTTTGAGTGGCCGTCTGTTTCGTTAAGTTAATACAAGTTTTTGACATGTTCCAGCGTAGCGACCACGCATTTGATTCTTGTTGACGCAGTATAGAACACCGTGGAAGATGACGATGTGCGGTATCCGACACGCACGCTCAATGATCTTGGCAACGAAGTTGTCACTCTTACCATCATCCAGTCATTGAGCAGGACTGGGGATGCACTATAAACTGTAGAGATTTCTTCTCAGATCAAGGCCAAGGAACGTTATTGGCCCCCGACCCCACCCCCCATGTGTCTTGGAAAGCAAGTGAGAACGGTGAGAAGATCCCGCGTTCCGTGAGGTACACGAGGTACACGGTACCTTTTAGTGGGATCTGACGTTTCCATCCATTTTGGGGTGCTGTACTCACATGTCAAATATATTCAAAGATTAGTTTCTGTCCAAAGATTTCAGTTTGTTTCAGGACCGGGTACCCAGACAAAATAGGAAACCGATGGAAAACGACATGTGCTTAATCATCATTTCCTCCATGAAGAAAACTATCATCTACTTAAGTCAAGAAGGTTTTTAGACGTATAAAATCGATTAAAATCCATCTCCCCTATTGAGAACCTCCCAACCGAAACCATGGTGGAATGTATGAACCTATTCATGACTTGCGGCACCATATTTCATATGGGCGGTATTCTTCATCTTAATTTGGCTATTGGCTATTGGCTACACACACATATATATAATATAATACAAATATAATAATATATGTATATATATATGATATATATATATATGATATATCTGATAATATATTGTATATATAAATGATATATATGATATATATATGATACATATGATATATATGATATATATATATATATATATATTAAAAACAATATATAACATGTATATATATATATATATTAATATTCTACGCGTATAATTTACACACACATGTATATATATATATACATACGAACCTGTATTTCATACTACCTCCGGGGCCTCGCGGTCTGGCCCGCCCTCCACATATTTAAATGTCGTTACAATATATATATATGTGATATCCCCCAAAATCAGGATCAAACGCCAGCATTTTTGATGGTTAAACCGTTAAACCGTTGTTCACCCAACATCAGAGGGATGGTATTAGTATGTATTATATGAAATTATATGAACAATTTATGATGACACATATAATCAGATAATATAATCAAGAAATGATTATTTATGATGATTATATTATATGATGAATGATTCCACATTTTCAGACACAGAAAAAAGAAATCATCCAGTACCCGTGGCGATCTCACCATCTCACCACGGGGGCGACACCAGGGGCACCTTGGATTCAGCCTTTTCCTATGCGGCTTCGAGGCACCGCAAATAGGCTGGAAAATAAACCATGTTTGATTGAAACCAGCAGCCAGATGCGAAAATTTCTGCTCAACTTCCACATCCAATGTTCGAAACCTTGGGAGTGGCAGTTGGGTTTATTAATGAGTGTAGTAATGCTTGAAGCCACCATAAATGGGGGTCTATACTAAGCCCTATGGATCCCTATGGTGAACATGGGTGAAATCTCTCGGCTCCATGTTCAGTCGGTGGGGCCTCCTTGGCCTCTCTCTTTTCCTGTCGAGGTGATCCATGGCTATGGCTATAGCGGCTATGGCAAGCCCCAGATCATGCAATCCTGAACATGATGGAAAGCTGAAACTTATGATGTGGATATCCCTGGATATCTGTGGTAGATTAACATACCATGTTGGCTATGACAAATGGATGCCAATGGCTCATGTATTTGTGATTTACCGACTCAACCGTGATTTTACGTAGCTATGAACAAGGAATTAGAAGGTAACACGGTAACATTGTGGAAAACGTCAGACAGTGACATGGGACCGGGGATGACCGGTGCTGAATCTTAAAAAACTCAGCCAACGATCGATGATCGAACCATCAGGTGACCTACATGGTATCCAGTTTTTTCATGTTTTTTCAAGGCCACTTGAGCTTTTACATGTGGCAAGCAGTCGGATAGACCCTTTCTCTGCCATTTTTTGTTGGTGAAGATGAAACATGGAAGCTGCCCTGCTCCACCATCAACTGGAATCCTTTTCAAACACCGCCGACGCCGGTCCGATGCCTCCTTTGGGGTTGACTTTTTGCTCTTGAGTTGCTCCTGGCACAGCAGGAAACACCTAGAACCAATGGAACTAATGGAATTAATGGAATTATATAAATGTTTGTAGGAATTGTCCAAAAAAGCTTGTTCCTGAGGGTGTTGGAATTAGCCCGGAAACCTATTTCACTAGGCATTTCAAATGCAACTAGCCAGAGGCTCTTGCAGGGCTTGTGTCGCTTTCGGTCATTTCATTTTTTATTGTTTCTTTGGGATTGTTTCTTCTCTTTTTGCCAGATACCATCATTGTAGCTATGCCATAGAACAGCTCTTGCCTCGTCTTTTAAGATGGCATCTGTCTGCCATCTGAAATGGGCAAGCAACAATGCCTCTGGCTCAACAGCTATTGCTTGACACGCTTCAAATCGGTTCGAATCGGAATTTTGCAACAGGGGTTCTATGGCTTATCAAATGGCTTATCACCAATGGCTTATCCTAATTGCTTATCAAATGGCTTATCATTGTGCTTATCACCATCATTTCCTATCATTTTTGGCACAATCCCAATGGCTCACCATCACCATTTCCCCTGTAGCGCTGAGGGTAGAATCTAATGGATGCCCTGCAGGAAGAGATTTTCCCAAATATCCTGGACACCAAATCAAGCCATGGAGGAAACCACAACTTTCTATCAATGCTCAGTTCCTATTTTATGGTAATATAGCTATGGAAAAATATGGAAACTCCCACCATTTTTAACTTTTTGAAATAAAGACATACCAACCATCATAAATGGTCCATTTCCATAGCCGAATGGCCCAGCACGACGATGCTTTACAGAACATCCCCTCCTTCTTCTTAAGATCCTGATGCAAGCAGCGGCCCTGGATCTGGGGATCTGATCTCAACATCAAAAATGCCGTCACTTGGTGATTTTCACCATAATTTAACGCCTACCATCTGGTTATGACTAACATAGCCATGGAAAATGGCCCATAGAAATAGATGATTTTCCCAGCTAGAAACCTCCATTTATTTTGGTGATTTTCCATGGCTATGTAAAAATAACCAGAGGGTAATTCTTAAATAACGCCATTATTTAGGAATGCACCAGGTACGATGTGCTTATTTAATGTTATTCACATAGAGTTGATGAGTTTCGGGGTGTTCACCATTTGTGCTTGTTTTTTTTGGAAAGCCTGCTGGTGGTCAAAGGGCTCATCTCTATAGGAAATGGATAATTTTCTCATGTTTTCTCCATTCAAGTGATCAGGATGGGAAACTGACCTTCATTAACAGCATCTCACAACCCTAAAATGGGACAGTCCCAAGTGAAAATTTGGTACATATCGAGATAAATAGATAGATTGGATTGGATCGGATCGGATTGGAATAGATTGGTTTAGGTTGATTCAGATAGATAGCTAGATGCATACATTACACATCATTACACTATTATTATGTTATATTCTCCATGTCCATGCGGATCCTTTTTTAGCACCTGGACCAACCAGCCACAGGTCCACAGTCATTCCATGCCTGGGCCCTCAGTTTACCGGTAGTCATGGCTGCCCAAAATCTGCGACTTCGCTCATTTTCCCAGCTATCAACATCTTGAGCGTCTTTCCCAACCTTAAAAAGTTGGTGGTTAAACCTACACTTATTCACAGCTATTTGGATTGATAGTTATAAACTCCTAGTTACAACATGTAACAACCAAAAACTTTGTTATTACATGTTATTACCATCTGTTTTTTCGCATTTCTGCCAGGACTCAGAGGATTTGCCTCAACTATAGTATATAATAACTATAGGATTTTCCCACCTCCATCTTCTTGCGCCGCTCTTCTGCACGTTTTCGCAGCTCCTCAAGCATTCGCACCTGGCACGCTGGAACAACACATGGATAAAAAAAGGGGAAATGATGAAAGCATGATAGGGAAAAGTGATAGGACACATGGTTTTCTTAGAACTTTGAAACCCCAAAAACTATCATCAAAATTCATCAACATGTTTTTTTTTTTAAAATATATAGAGATTTTAAGAACTTTGAAGCATCAAGCATAGGGCTGTGGTGCTGCATTCATGTTTTTGATGTCGAAAAATATTACAAGCATGGGACCCAACCTGCTGGATGCATCAAACATGTATTCTTACGCAGGAAGTTTCTCAACCCGCCATGTTTGTGTACCGGAAGGTGCAAGGAATGTGAGGCTCTACAGGCCTGAAACCTAAGATTGAATCCCAAGAAATCGGCTTGGACAGCTTTCCTATATCAAAACCCTAATCCCGGCATTTAACCATTTAACATAAGATATAACTTATAACCGCATGAAACCATCAACTCAGAATCATGAAGGATTTTTAGAAGACCCACAGCTTTGAAGATTGACATAGATTGACTACAATACTTCTAAGATCTTCTAAGATCTCTACATGTTTGTTGCTTTTGAATCACCATCAAAAAAAGCTGCCATTTTTCATCATTTTTCCCAAGATTCCCAGGCAGCGACCTCCTCTTCATCAGCTTCATCGTCTTTCGACTTCTCACCGGCCTAAGCTCGGCGTGACGACCGAGCTTACCCCACGAGCCGTTGGCAATTTCAGGGGAAAAAATTAGGATTCACTGGATGGAATGGGGTTACCATGGGTTACCGGGGACGAAAAAAAAACAATCTAGGGAACTTGGCCTAGCTTGGAATGATTTTTCTGCACTTCCATCATCTTCCATCACACAAATTTACAAAAGAAAACAATGTCCAATAGGAAACCAAAGAGACATGATGATACAATTTACATCAATGTATGACCTCTTAAACTTTCTTTTACAGATATAAATGCATTGATATAAATAAAACATCTATACATTGATAGAAATAGGACATCCTCTAAGATATATTAAGATACTTTCATATACTTTCATAAGATATAAACCTCATATCATAAGATATCCCATAACTGATATAAACATCACATTTTCAGCCGGTGAAAACCTGGAAATTCCCCAGGGAATTCCCCGCCAGGTTGCTGTGGTGCCATTGGCCAATCGACTGGATCCCTTGGAGGCTGAGGCCTGGATGGTGCCATAGGGTACCCACTTATTTAACGTAGCGAAGTGTTATTTACAACTGGGCTTATTATAACATGTAATAACTGGGTTAATATTGATATATATATATATATTGATGTTTGATTACAATAATTATGGTTAAAAAAACACCATTTTTCATAGGTCAATCATAACTGGCATCTATTTCGATTAGGGCCAGTTTCCACAGCTCTGTTTAAAAATAAGCAGAGGGTAGTTCTCTTTAAATCTTAGGGATGTTCAACACCAGGAAATATGATGAACTATGGTCCTAATTTTCAGCTGTGGTAAGTCATCAGCTTCATATTTCAGACTTTCCAGTCTGAAATGGCAGCACATGATGAAAGAACATTAAAGAACCCATCCAAGATCACCCAAGCTTTCCTCAGAAAAAGATACGATACGCTGATTTTGAGACCAGAAAAATGGATGCTCAAACAATAATAATAGATAATAATAGGGCAAATCTTCAAAGAACATATCAGCTTCGTACAATGGACCTCTCGTGTTAAAAGGAACGAGCAGGATGCAACAAGCAGCTGGGCTTGTGTGTCCTGCTGCAGCTGGGTCAACCCAAAATCCACTTCAAAACCATGAAATTGATCCCTTACAGAGTAATTACTAAACATTCAGAAATTCATTAACGGGACGTGTGTGAGGCTATTCGCGTGCGCTGCAAATGATCCAGATCCTTTGCTTCAGGATCTTAGTGAGAGGACACCCTGATGTACTTTTGGCTCTGAAGGATACTGTGAAGGGAACCTTTCACGATCATACATGGTCCATCATCCAATTCATATAAATCCCATGTCAATCTGAAATCTTTCGTCCGGAATTCTGAAAGATCCTACCTTTTTCCCCCCCTTTTTTGGATTTTTTTGGACTCAGATGACTCCAATCCGATACCCAGCTGCCATTACGGATGTCACCTTCTTCCGTTCCTCTTCAGCTTTGGCTCTCTCCTGTCAGGAGTTGATCTGGTCACAGTTTGGCGCTATCATTGGGACATACCCTCTGGTTATGTCAAAATAGCTATTGAACATGGCAATTTATAGTGGATTTTCCATGATTTTCCCATTAAACATGGTGATTTTCCATAGCTATGTTAAATTACCAGAGGGTAACCGAGTTGATACCAATTATCAATGGGATGATGTTCCCATCAACAAATGGAACATGTCCACCTGGCTTAGAAGAACTGATCCACACTGTACAAGATGTACAAGTAAAGGAAGAAATGGGATAATGGGATACAACCTTCCCCGAAGTTATGAACCAAACATCTCCAGCCATCTTCAGCTCGAACCAGACCTGAGTTGATTTGTGACAATGGAACTTGGAACCCCTATCATCCGGGTCCTAAAAGCATGCAAAAGCATGGTTTCCCTTCCGGTGTCCTCTTACATTACATGCAAATCAATGCATATCATGCATCACCAGCCTCAACTGTCAACATCTTCTGTTTTTTGAACCCGTTTTTCATATTTTTTTCCTTAGAAAAACCACACGGAGTTTCACATCCTTGGTGTTTCCCCAGCCTCCCGTCGCTTGTTGTAGGCGGTGACCTTGAAGACTGCGTCAGTCTTACGTAGCACTAGGGACATGGATGATGTACACACCACCATGGCACATGGATATGTATATATAAATATATATATATATATATATATTACGTGGAATATGGACGTTTGTTATCCCATACTTGTAAGTCCATGTTGCAAAACTGCATGTTGAAAATCAACAAAAATGATTTTGTCTCCCAGATTTAAACGACGTTGTTGGGGCATATATGTTGAAACTACAATGCACATCTCTCCCTGTTTAATTGTTTTCCTGGTATGTATGCCACAAAAGTATCTATAACCCGTGCTCGTGCTTCAACCTGCAACTATATATATGTATATAATTATATATATATATTAGTATATAATATATCGGTAGGGTGCTGACATTTGCCCGAAATGCACGGAATTCCATGCGGGACTGCAATTTGCTGAGTTTTTTCCGCGTGTGTTTTTCGAACACTGCGAGCATGCAAAATATTGTTTTTACCTGCGTCTCATGGCATTTTTGTGCTGACCGAAGATGGTGCCAAAATTACCTTTTGAAGCGTATTTTAAAGATATCCTCTGTAATTTGCAGTGTTTCGAGCCGTTAACTGAATCCTCCACAAACCGCAAGACTTTGCAAGAACCCCAAACTAACCTAATCCGACATAACCCTAAATAAACACCAAACTGCCAAACAAACACTAAACTAACCATAAATCAACCATAAATATAAATAACCCTAAATAGACCCTAAGACAACCGTGAGCAAACCCTAAAACAACCCTAAATAGCACGAAAATAACTAAACAAACCCTAAATGAACCCTAAAGAAAATCTAAACCAATCCTAAGCAAACCCTAAACAAATCTGAAATAACTCCTGAACAAATCACAACGTAACTAAACCATACTAAACCCCCAATGAAACTTTGGGCGAACGTCCACCCCAGGAGGGATACCTATATAATCCTTTTTTTCTGTAGCCCACAGACTGATGGCATCCACAAACCAAAATATTGAACCGCCATCAATGCAAATAAACAGGAAAAATAAGAAAGACCCCCTGGGAGGCGGCCGTCACTGCAATGCGCATTTCGGCTCATGCCTCTGATACAATTCCAAGTTACATAAATTCATATCATCCTTTTCCTGTAGTACTAAGGACTCTCCCAGAACCCTCCATGGTGTAGTATTGCATTTGCATGCATTTACAGCATAAAAACAATTGGGATACCATTAAGCCCAAGCTACAGCTGGCCCATCACGGACTGCGAGTAGTCTGAAAAAACTGGCTGGATCTTTATAACTACTCATGGGATTTCATGAGTAGAGTCCGTTTCATGATCTTATGATACAGTACATCACCCAATACTATGAGGTGGTCATCGGTATTGACAATATGTCGACTAAGTATTAGTGAACCACAGCACGCTACATTACTTTGCGCGAATGAGCTGTATGCTGGTGGATTCACTGAATGCTTGCTCCTGAAAATATCCAAAGGATTCGAAAGGAACAACTCCAGAGGCAACCAGTCCACTGCTCAAATTCAACAAGTGAAACTGCCGAAATCGGATCCTTTCGGATCAGATTCTTTTACACTGACCTATCACTATTCACAGCTCCACCCCCCAAAAAAACATCAATTTGGTGGTTGTTCATGTGGCCTTTCATGTTTTGCACAGAAGGGTCAGAAGGGTCAAAACAGATCCGATCTGTGCCTCGAATTCCACCGAGAGGCGAAATAGCTTCCAGCCGAATCGGAGGTGGGCCGCTTTCCTGTGGAAAACGCACAGTGCACTGCCTGTCCTGGTCTTGGTGTAGGTGCTAGTTCGGTAGGTTTGGAACACCTACAGCGGACTACGTATACTTAAACACACGCATAAACAAATATCTGTTGTGAAGGTTTTTCCAAAACTACGTTTTATCATCATATAACTACACTATCTTTTTGGTATACAAACACCTACTCAAATATACGCATGTTGTGAAGGTTTTTCTTGAATTTTCATGTTCCTTTTGGTGACATGCTGCCCCGTGACATGCTGCGCGTCACCACGCCTTCCGTCTTGGATTTCTTCGTCTCAACCTTCTCTTCGCTCGCGTCATCCTCATCCTTTGGATTGGATACAATTTCAACACTTTCAACTGGCATAGAATGGGATATCCACGATAATCGGGATATCCTGATATCCATGATAATCAAATATATCATGACCCCAGTTCTTAAAGGGCAATTGAATGCAATTGATACGTATCATCAGGGCCTCAGCATCCTCATCTTCGTCTTCATCATCGTCTTCATCCTCCTCCTCCTTCGAACACGGGAACCAGGATTCTAGTTAATCGTCATGGTCCAATTTTGATTGTTTGAGATGTGTGAAACATCTACACGAAACATCTACTGGAAACATCAACATCAAGCAACGCTCTAACCTATAGCCCGCACATTTTGTTTTCGTTTCCCTACAGTTTCAACCTTTCTGGTGCCACCCTCCATGAAAAATGGAGCCCATCACTTGGATCATGGACATGGGAAAACCGCATCTGTGAAACCCATGGTGCGGGAACAGCCCCGTAAGTGGCTGGCGCACATTGAAACGTAGCAATCCAGATGCCAAATTGAAACACATATGAACATAATATATGAACAAAAAATGAGGATGATAGATACTCTACATCTCGTCTTCTTGTATTCGAGGTCCATAAAATCACAACCAGGTTTAATCACGGGAAATGCGAGGCCCCGAGCCTTTTTGGCTGAGGACTTCTTTGGCTTTTCATCTTCTTCCTCCTCCTCTTCCTCGTCATCGTCATCTTCTTTTTCCTCGTCCTTGTCCTTCTCTTCCTTCTCCTCGTCCTCATCTTCCTCCTCTTCCTTGTCCTCCTCCTCTTCCTCTTCACTTGAAGATTCGACCTTCATGGCCGTGACTCAGCTGCCGGCTGTCACCCGGGTCACACTTTCCTCCCGTTTCACCTTTCCAAAATTCTACCGGAAAGAAAGTGGCAAGAACTAAGGGGACAAACTGCTGTCCGAGGCCTCAATCTCCGACCCATGCATTGCTGGTTCATACAGCCCAATGTCTTTTTTTTCCTGGCTTATATCTCCATTAAAGAGATATAAAGCAACATTTTATTTACTTGGAAAAAAAAACGTGATGTATACACTGATGGTTATACATTTCTAGATTCCTGATGGCCTGCTTCTTGGCTGGCTTTCGAGACGCACTTGTCTTGGCCGGCTTCGGCGGTGTTGTTTTGACGGCCTGCTGGCGATGAAACATGCGCCACATGCGAGTGCGGTTCCGCAAAACAATCTCTTTTTGTGGCTTTGTTTGACAATTTGGAGGATCCCTCCAACTCCACTAGTTGGTTTCTCATAGTTTATCATCCGGTAATTTAACATAGCTATTGAAAATGGCCAAATTGCCATATTTATAGTGGATTTACCCAAAAAAACCATGGTGGATCTTTCCATAGCTACGTGAGTTTCCCATAGTTTATCATCCGTACAATAATAATAATAATTCACCATGAAAGTTGGGGACCCCCATGTTCAGACGCACACAGCAAACCCTGGTTGGTCATCATCAGTTTCCCTATGATTTGATGGCTGGGGATATGGCTGGAGATATCCCCTATTTTTAATATTAATCCCACATATTTTATCATATTTTGATATGGTATATAATATATATATATATATATATGTATACGTCCCATATTTGAGAATGCTTGTTTCATGCGCATTTCTCTTGGTCCAACTGGTTTGCCTGAATTTTGGGCATCCCTACATCCATTGCTTGATCAGTTTTGCCTACATGGCAATGAATCTGGTGTGGTATATATAATCCGATTTTCAGACAGATCCAACTATGTTCAAGATGATCTTAGATATTGTAGTTATATGATGTTATATGGTATAGTTATCTTGTCCCAAATCCTTCCCACGATTCCCCAAACTATTTCAGTTCTTTTTCTGGATGAATTGATATGCATTATAATTCATTGTTCGGCCATTTGGGGATTATTCCCCTAATTTGTATTTCCATGAGTTCAATTGACATCGCGACGTGAGGTCGTGATCACACGTATCTGACCTATATATATATACATACGCTGTATATGGTTGTTGAGCAACATTCCTTTAAACTATGAAGGGTCTTTACAAATTTTTGGGTCTTCGCAATTAAAACTTGCTACAAAGACCTTTACCCTCTGGTAAACTAACAGTTTGCTATTGAAAATGGCCATTGACATAGTGGATTTACCCATACATAGCATGGTGGATCTTTCCATAGTTTTTTGTATGTTTACCAGAGGGTAACCAACCTATATCCCATTAAATCCCATTAAAATACCATGATCACCATTGGTGGTAAAAAAATCCCTGCCTCACTCCTTGGCTTCTTCGAAGCACGCGCCTCGGGCTCACGCGCCTCGGGCTTCGCCTCATGGGATGTTTTTAAGCGACAACGGCGTTTGGGAAATCCTTGGGACACGATAAGAAAATTGGGGAGAATTCCCTACCCTCTGGTAAACTAACAGTTTGCTATGGAAAATGGCTATTTATAGTGGATTTTCCCATGAATAGCATGGTGATTTTCCATTGCTATGTTAGTTTACCAGAAGGTAGAGTTTAGTTGTTTTCATCTGTTTTTTTTTCTACATTTTTTTTTTTGTCATGGTAAATTTGAAGTGGGAAATGCCGAAATCATCCTGGAATCAGAGCCTTTGGAGAACGCCCCAGGGCGCTTGCTATGTTGGGCTTGGCGATTTGACGAATTTAGCTCGGAAAAATTCGGCGAGCATATATCAGGTATGGGCATAGATCCGAATAGGTGGAGAATGAATAGTGAATAGACCCAATCCTGAAGCAAGGCTTTTGGGGGGGTATGGAATACCATTATAGCGTGAGCGCGAAACCAAATTTCATGAAACATCTAGAATATCATAGCATTCCCAACAAACAACGGGTAAAACTGAAACTGACCCCTCTGGATATGTCCAGTCGTGTGGGTGGGCACCCGCAACAACGGATCTGCCAGTCCCAACTTAGTTCCAACCATGATCCAAACTCCAAACATCATTGGGATTGGGTAGCTGCGACAGTGGTCGTATAGTGGTTGTAGTTGCATACTGGTCGAACACGACTGACATGTACAAGAAAGAACAGCGCCTTCAGCCATTCCTAGGTCACTACCCTTTGTCCAACATGGAAGTGGCGTCTGCCTAACACCCAATCTGCCCATGTTACTGTAGTGACACTGTAGTTCTACAGCGCCTATCAGTATCAGTTGGTATAAAATGGTGTAAAACTCCTCAGGTTTTCATCCTGAGTCCTGCCCACCCTTCGAAAAACCTTCTTTCCTATCCTAGTCTCAATCCCCCTCCCCAATTTACGGGGCATTTATATTTACATATATATATATATATATAATATACCGTTTTTCAACCAATTGAACAATCAAACGTATATAAAAATATGTGAGAATATGTTGGATACATGGTATATGCGGCAAATGAACAAATGCCACCAATAGTTCTAATTATATAGCATCCTATTGTTGTTTAGATCCACAAAATCTTCCCAACGCATTTCCCCATAGTCTTGCAGACCACTACGCTTCTGGGCAAACATATCCTTATATCCCACAATAACAAACCCCATAACATACCATAAATTTGCTATATATATGTAAATTATATATGTAAATCTAATCAGAAAATAGGGTACCCGGGTACCCCATTCCAATCATATTTTTCCTTTTGAAGTGGCCATTCCCAGGGGAATGGACCCCATTTTCAGACACATCCATATGTAACTCTTGGTTAATCCCACAAGAATCCCAGCAGTACAGCTCCCTATTAAAAAAAAAACACATACCCCCTGGTAAACTAACAGTTTGCTATGGAAAATGGCCATTTATAGTTGATATACCCATTAAACATGGTGATTTTCCATAGTTTTTTGTATGTTTACCAGAGGGTAACCAACCTATATCATTGATATCCTCCCATGTTCCAGCTCTCTTTTTGGCTCCCCTTCCCGCGAGCGAATTGCCATGCTGCTGAGGAGGGTCGCTTCACCGCAGCCGCTCCGCGAATGGCAGAGATGCTGAAGTTCTGCGGCGGCAAAGTCTCATCCCCAGGTCTCCCCCGACCAAAAAAAGTCACCTGGGCAAAATATGATCATTATTGACAAATTGACAATAATTATATAATTAAGAATTAATATGATATGATAATCATTATTTATATTATTAGTTGGTTAATTATAATATATAATAATAATAAATAAACAATATGAACAATACATTACAAAATATAAATAATTAACCAACAATAATTGACAAAAACTTGATAATTTGAATCCAAAGAAATGGGCTTTTTTAAATCGGAATATCTTGCCTGATGACCATCCCCCAATATCCCCCAATATTTCGTGTGGGCTACCCTCCAAAATGAATAGATCCAAAAATGATGAACTTGCAGTCATTACTTTTGGTTTATGAAGCTGAAATAAACTGGGTATATATACTCCCTTTTTTGTTTATTCTTTTTTCATCTTTTTTCTACATGAAATCCTGAACTGGAAAGAAGTAAGGTTCAAGATATCCCTGAAGTTTTGATGCTATTCACCCAGCAGTGCCAGCATCCAGTCTGGCAAGTTTTGGGATGCTTTCCACTTTCCCTTACTAAATAGCATTTGTGGTGAGGTCGGTCAGGCCACAGGTTGACTTTCCGCATCTCGATCCAACGCTATGGTTTCCGGCATCATCAATGTGACCGCACTCAACATGACGTGCTTGGGTTCTGACCAGGTTGTACAAGCTTTATCTTTTATTCGCGTCGGTTTACCCACAACCTGGTGCCAAATTGCATTTGCAACCTTTGAAAGACTGCAAAATAGCCATCAATCACCACAAGTGGATCCATAAACATCTGAAGGACTGAGAAAGAGGTTCAAACCTGGAACACCTTCATCCTACGCCCCTATGAAGGGCACGTATGTAAACTTATTACTTTTCTCACATGTAATAGTAACCGAAAGAAGAGAACAGTCGAACAATTTGCCATATATATATATATATACAAATATATGTATATATTTATCATATATATATATATATCATTTATGCATATATATATGTATATATATATATATACATATGCATATATATCATATTTGTATATATTTGTATATATGATATATGATATGATATATATACACGCAGGAGTTTGCATTTCTTTTTGAAGGTTGATATGTTCGAAATTGTTTGAAGTTGACCTTTCCCCATTCTGGGCCCTTTCCGCATTTCGTCTCTCCGCCTGATCGATGGGACCATCGTGTGGCACATTCCACCTAGCAGCTGAGCTCAACAACCAGGGCTTTTAATGGGATGTTCATGGGATTTTAATGGTGATTTAATTGTGATTTAATGGTGGTTTAATGGTGATTTAATGGGATTTATGCGGATTTTAATGGAATTTAATGGCTTTTATCATGATGATTATCATTGGTTTAGAGTTTAGAGTTTAGTCGGGAAAATCGGAAACCCGGAAAGCATGGTATAAAAACTATTAAGATCATGGTGGGTTCGTGTAAAATTTCCCTTAAACATCCTTAAACATCTGAAACCAATCCAATGAGATTAGGGTTCAGGGTTGGTGGTTTGCTCAGCGGGTCATTCCGAGAAGTCCCGATTTTTTCACTGGCGAACATCACTTGACAATTTTGTAGTCACAGTTCGATTGGAATGAATACGGCCAAGCCTACGAATGGAGAAAATCTGGGATAGTTCTCGTGGGCGCCTACGAATAGCATGGACATACCCACCATGAAGAGTTGACAACTTGGGGGTGCATCCATTTTAATTATATAGTAGGCAATAACCAAATAATTATCGTCCATGGGTTGGTCATCCCCTCAGCTATACACATATCCACATATGCATAGATTGCAAAGTATAAACGTGAGATAACGTAAGTAGCAGCCCCATAATAGAACAGTTGGACACTTGGAAATTCTGGGGAAAGGATCAAACTACCATCCTGGTTGCATACATTTCGGCATCTTTGTCTGGGGTTGCTATAATTATACACATATTTGTCTACAGAGGTTACCACAACTCAAGTAGGATCATTTTTTTCCATTTTTTTTGGGGTTACTATAGTATACCCTCTGGCAATTCAACATAGCTTATGTGCAATTGCAATTTCTAGATGATTTGCCTGTTGAAAATGGTGATTTTCCATAGAACACTATGAAATTACCGGGTAACATATGTACATATATAGATAATCATAAATAAATAAATATACATATATATATATAATAAATATAATATATTTATATATATATATAAAGAAATACGAAATAACATATAAAAACAAATAAACACATATAATTACAAATAAACAACTAAATAAATGAATACATCAATAAACAAATAGTATATAGTACCCATCAAAGCTCCCTGAGTTTCCCGACTGAGATGCTGGAGGCGTGCCCGCCGTACAGCTGGGATGGTAGGCCCAGACTTGATCACCACCCACCTACCAGGACATCAGGATTCTTCGTAACGGCGATTCATGGGATCGTTTTTTGGATTACCCGGCCTGGTAATGACTAAAAAACCGTTTGCGACATCGAAAACATGGTGATTTATCGTGAGTTTTCCCATTGAAAATGGTGATTTATACAGAGGGTAACATGGATTCACCCAGCAAAATGCTGGTTGTACAATGCTGAAGTTATATTTCATACCCTCGCGCTTCCCGTTCGTAGAATGATCTACTCTTATGGTGGCTGTTCCACATTTATGTGAATGTTTACGGGAGGGTGCAGGAAAATTGATGTGGTTCTAATGGATTCTTGCCATTCTGTGAGTTCAAAAAAATAGGCTCTGGTAACTTGACCGTTTGCTATGGAAGATCAACATTTTTCTGGTTGGTGGTATACCTACCCCTCTGAAAAATGATGGAGTGAGTAACAGTTGGGATGATGGCATTCCCCATATGATGGGAAAGTCATAAAACATGTTCCAAACCACCAGTTTTACAATTTCAATCAGGCAAGGCAAATCATGGCAAGTCATGGAAAAATCATGGAACATCCACCATTGCACCATGTTTTAAGAGGTAAATCGTGGTAAATCATGGGCCATTTTCGCTTGCCTTGCCAGGAGATCTCCAAGCGGATTCCCGGATGCACCATATGTCAGCTGTATTTTTCTGTGAGCGGAGTGACCCCCCAAGGTATCAATGTCTTGATCGAATCAAACATACCCTTGAGTGGAAGTTGTCATTGTTTCCTAGTTGTCATCGTCTGGTAGAAGTTGGCATCGGGGTCGCATTGTCATGGCATCACTATGTTTGTTTTTGGGAATCCAAGCGGGGTGGTGGGGGGGCGGACGATCCTGAAATACTTGCAAATGCTATGCGCCATTCAGCAGCAATGGGAGAATGAGACAGGTCAAAACAATCTCCTAGAAACAGCCAGGCCAGAACTGTCAAAGAGTTTTTTCAGCGAAAGAATGCCTGGCTTACAATCCACGAAAATTGCGGCGGGTGAATATTCTGCCGGGATGTGTTTGATGGGTTCCTTGAAAAAAGTGATTTTCCAAGACGTACATGATAGATTTTCATGTGTTGTTGATCATACGGTTGACTTTCCTGTTTGTTTGAACACAATCCCCGAAAAACGGGATCCCCACATTGCCAAATACCACCGAAATCCTCCCCTTCTTAATCAGTATATCATCAGAATTCATTATATCTGATCCATCAAGGCCTCAATAGCTCCCCGAAAGTCGACGATTGGTGGTTTCAACCCTTTCCCAAACTACAAGTATAAAAGTTCATTGGAACAAAGCAAGAAAAGGATGAACCGATCTTAGACACCCTGCATTTCTTGAAAGATGAATAGTACATCCCACACAGCGAAAGGTCATATATACATAAGTATAAGTTATAAACCATGAACACATTATATCCCATGGTCAAAACATGGTATATGATTTGTGGTCATACAACCGATCGGGAATGCAAACATAATGGGCATATTAAACCCTATGAAAATGAATATATACGACCATGCCCTTCTATGGGAAAACAAGCAATGTTTTCACCATGGAACATATCACCATTCATACAATATGATAAATCACCGATTGATATTAGTTGAGATGTGAATCAACTAAATCATACTAAATCTATAACATTTTATAACCAGCATTAATAAGTTACATGGGGCGTGGCCCAATAACTTGGTCCCCATGACTCGGGGCTTGGCCCTTGGCCCGCGCCTTGGGGCCTAACCACCATCCGCAGAGCTCAGGGCCATCTCTCTCATCCCAGAAATAGATCAGCACCTCTGGCGATGGGGCGATGCTTCACCACGCTGACCACCATCATCCTGAAGATATAAACATATATATATATATATACGCTGTATATATGCTGTATATATGTATATATCCGGTATACTGTATGTATATATACTGTATGTATATATACTGTATAATATGTATATATATATATGATATATCTAATATATTCTGATATAGTTGTCATGATCATATATTAACCATCATATATGGACCAGTCATAGATCTGTCAGATTCCGCCCGGCTTTCGATGGGGAAGTATGAGATACTAGGGGAAGTGGCTATATATATATGGTTATTTTTAAAGGTTACCCTCTGGTAATTTAACATAGCTATTGAAAATGGTGATTTATAGTGGACTTTCCCATTAAAAATGGTGATTTTCCATAGTTATGTTAGTTTACCAGAGGGTATTCATATTATAATGTTATATATATATATATGTACCTCTATGACCTTGATAAATGTCGAACATTTGATCCGCTGCTCAACATTGTCGGACTGGTCGATGCACTTGATCCGCTGCGATGTGCAAAGATCGCCAAACTGCATTGTCATTGAAATAGCCCACGCTTGTTTTTTTGGCACACCCGAGGATGAGAATAAAACACCACAGCCAATAAACTATTGGAACAACATTCTCAATGAACTATCAATTATCAATATCCTAAAAGATCTAAAAGTGAATTATCAAATAGAAAAGTGAATTATCAATTTATCAATGAACTATATCTATTTTAGGATCCTACTTTTCTATCTAAAAATAGGGCTTTGCTATCCGCATCCAGTCAGTTGACCCAGTGTACATCAGGGCGAGTGGCGTCTAAGCCTTGCGACTTCTCCTTGCCTTAGGATCCAACTGGGCCATGGAAACCCATCTCTCTCTCTGGCTGTGTCTGAAAATTTCGGAGAAAAATCGTAAAACCATGGGAAACCTTCAAATTTTGGATGGCTATATGGCTATATGCAAGGTATACATAATATATACGTAATATGTGTATCTATATATATATACCCCATTTTGTCACACCGGTGTTGCACCGCAGGCGATGGTGATCCCAGCCGAGTGGCGTTTATATACCACCTTTCCGTGGTTTTGGGTGTCTGGTACCTCTGACGGGCTGGATTTGAGAGGCGCAGGACGGCGCAGGTGAATTTGTGACGATTTTTCAGTGTGATTGGTCTCCAATTCTGGATTGTTCTGTCGGAACCCCAGCGTTCCTCGGCTTTCATGTGGCTTCACATAGCATGCGGATTTTCAGGGTGGGCAAATGAGAGTGAACGGGATATATTGATGATCAAACGTAGAGGGGAATGTTGTGTCAACATGTGTCAACATTAGCCAATAAAAGTTGGATCATATTGGATCTTCTGGTAACAAAACTGTTCTTTATTAACAGAACAATTGCAATCCCACAATTATCCTCCAGTACTATATCAATCCTCCAGTGCTATATCAGTATGTTTACAAATGGTATAGTTCTCCCATCATAAATGCGATATTTCCTATACAACTATCAAACATGTTGCCCAACATTCTGCCCAGCGGCATATTCCCCAGCAATGATGCCGCTAATCGTCGCATCCTTAGTGATCTGCCGCGAGAAGGATGCCAAATCTTGGGCTTATTGGGCGAGTCACCTATAGCTTTGTCCATATGGGGTTGCTCCCATACAAATTACAAGTTTGGGTGAAATGAACCCAGTTTTGGACAAACCTAAAATTCATGTTGTTAGGTTTTTTTAAACATCAAACCCTCCATATTAATATGCTTCGCATCAATGGAAACTTCCAACTAACCGCCGAGTTACAGAGCAGCCGCTCACTTTCAGAGGTGGCAGAGAGGCCTTTTTGCCCTGCGGACGACATGGAAACACCGAAACCAGGTCTTTATCAACCAAAAATAGTGGATCTCCTGATGCTTTGGGATTCTCCAGCCCTACTTCAGTAAGTCAGTCCATTCACCAGGCTTGTCCCACCTCATGAAACAGCTGAATGGATCCCAACGCCTTGTCCGCGGCCTTCTCAACTTTGCTGGCCTCAGATGTGCGACCAGTGGACCAGCAATCTGATAGGAGATAGGACCCCAAAACGGTATTGGACGACTTAAGTTAACTGCTCACACCTGCTAAGCCTAGTATTTTGCAGAATTGTTTTTCCGACTCCGCATTGATAAATATTGACCATTACCGCGGCATGCCCTCTGCACTTTTTAGGACATCGGCACACCAGGACATCAAGGATCTACAAGGGGTCCCTCTGTTTCACCCAACAGTCACATTCCAAATATCCTGTGAGGTGCCTGTCGGAACATGTCCGCTGTCACCCTGGAAAAGTAAGCGGGCCAGGGGGGCGGTAACCTTCATACTATGTACCTGTTTGCCATATAAACATAAATAAATAAATATAGTTACATATATATATGATTATATATGAAACTATTACTATTATTATTTTTATTTTGATTATTATTAGGATTATTGTTAGATATATAGCTATTTGCCATCTATGTACCTGCTGCAGAGGTTTTTTCACAATGGACATCAACTGGTCAGTTACCTGCCATCCACCCTTCGTTGTATCTTCGTCAGGCCACCGGCATGGCGAAGATACGGCGCCTTCACGAGGATTTTTCCGTTGTGGCCACGCGTGACGTGAAAGTTGTGATGCCTTTGAACATTGACAGATGCCCCAACGTTGTCAAAGCCATCCATTGTTCTTTTACCTTTTTGGACATGTTGCAGCTGTTGAACAATGTTGCTGTTACATTCTGTTGGCGCGTTTTTGTTTTCTCCATGGATTCTGGTCCGTGCCCCCCAAAACCGGACCAATTTGAGCCGAAACTCCTGTGGAGCGTTGCTGTTACTCCATCCTTCTGCATCCTATGTGCTTCATGGACACCTCAATTTCCAAGTATTTCATGGAAATTCTTAGGCACCCCTGCTTCTGCAATGGAATGTAATGTCATGTATGCCATGTATGTATGTCATGCGTGTCAGTATGTATATGTATATGTATATGCATGTATAGATGCATGTATATATATATATATGTCGTATGCACTAACCCATCATCTTCAACGATGCAGCTCCTAGAAACTGACTCTGTCAAACTGGCTCTCCGGATCTAGTTCCTTATATAGTGGTAACTGAAGATGGCAGTGGAATCATGCACTCATCGATTTCCTGTGGATGAATGTATGGTAAACCCAATGCCATAGTCCTACCATTGGGTAATGGTTTATGCACCTGATATGGCTGATATACTGACATGTATCCTTTTTGGTGGTAGAAACATCACCACAGGCAAAATCATCCATTGCCCAGCCAGCTGATGGCGAATCTTCAGCAGCAATGGCTGTTTTAACGGAGCTACCCACAATCCGATGGGAAACTCGCGGGGCACCTCCAATCAAACGTGGCAATTGGACTGTCTCCCATTGTTATGGCTGATTTTCCATGGGATTTTCATGATTCAAAATGGATAATTTATGGATGATGTTCATCATAAAAAACCATAGGTTTTCATGGATTTTCATCATTCAAACCTTCATTGATCGATTTTTTTCTAGCCACGTTTGACACCGGAGGGTTTTTGCATGCTCCGAAATCTAGACAGGCGAGGCTGGTGAGATTCACTAAGGATGCCAAGTGTCCTTGACCTTGACAAAGGATGAAACACATACCCTCTGATAAATTAACATAACATATGGAAAATCACTATTTTCAATGGGTAAATCCACTATTTCTATCTATTTCTATGGTCATTTTCAATAGCTATGTTAAATTACCAGAGGGTATATCCTCACTGGTTGGTGGGTTTAACCATCTTGAAAAATATGAGTTCGTCAATGGTTGGTGGATTATCCCATATAATATAGTGTGGAAAATAAAAAACATGTTTTTGAAACCACCATATATCCTCATATAACATCATACGTATATATAATTATGTATATATATAATATAATATATAGATATAGATTGGGATCATGAGGGATCATGTCAATTTAGGGACGTTTCCAAGAATATCCAATAATCATTGCCCATGAACTCGTAACTTCACCGAGATGCTGAGTTTACCATGACCTAGCCCACGATGGCCTTTTCCTATGGGGCATCCCCGGTGAATTCATCAAAAGCCTTAGGCTTCTCGATGAAAAAAATCACCCACTGGTATTCGCCTCACTCTGATTTCGCCCTGCATGGGAGCAACGTGATGTGGACCATGGGAAGGAATGGCCAGCAACACATGGACGCTTTTGCTCAGGGCACAATATCAATCAGCAGATTTGGGTGTCTCCGCATCCCTAACCCATCTGGTGTGTTGCACAAACAGAAGACTCAGAAGACATCAGACCATAATTTGCAGTCTATCTATGAGTCAAATTTGGGGACCTTAAATTCCATGAAATTCCTAGAGCCACCAGATTCTCTAGTGAAACAATGTGTTGAACCAATCTCGCTACGGTGTAGTAGAGTTTAGTCCCCAACTGCACCTGAAAATTGAGGTCTTCAACCCAAATTCGTCAGCGAATTGGGATCATCCCAACCATAGAAACTGCAAAGGGGGTGTGGGTCAGAATTGGGTACCCCCAAACTCATGTAATCTGTGGTTCCCGGCACACCAGGTTTCTTGGTTCTGCAAACGCGGCGAATATCATTTCTGGATATTTCTGGTCCATCAATCCTATGTCTTGGATACCTTTGGTGCTTCAATTGGGCAGTGTTCGAAAGCCTTCTCACCCATCTTGCCGCTTAGCTAAGAACGGGATTCCCGTGTCATTGATGGAATATCACAATCCATTTTAATCCATGAAGGATATCATTTCATGTTAATCACATAGATATCCATATTATATTATATGACAATCATCATTTTTTTTAAAATATATCCATATTTTTTTGCCGGGTCTTCTCAGTAATCGGTCTTCTCAGTAATCGGATATGGAATATCACCTATGACAGTCACGATTTTTTTTCGTGGGAACACCCCATGATTTTTGAACTCCCTGCGGCCCAGCTGCGAACTTTCGGACAGAAAACTCATGCTGGGAATCAGGTGGTTCACCTCGACAGGGGAGCACGATGGACCGATGTGGAATCTTCATGGAGTCTATACCATGAATCGAGATGAACCGTATAGTTGTGCAGAGTTTTGAATGATTTGGTATATGGTTACATGGTTAAATGAGGCTATATGATGTTATATGATGTTATATGATATTATACGATGTTATATGATGTTATATGATGTTTTGTTCTGTTTGAAAGAACGCTGATCCTATGAAACTGCTGATGGAAACTGATCATCTCTTGAAGCATGTGCGAAAACCCGACTGAGGTGATCTGGTTTGCCAAATATGGACTCCTGAAGTGGAGCCGTTGATAAATGGATTGGTTAGGGATAATTTTTCAGGAAACCTTGGTTTTAACATTGTTTTAACCACCTAGAATGGATCCATGGATATCAATGGTGGTTTCAATTTTTTCAGCCCATTCTGGGACTATGGACTCATGAATCAATTGGAATCACCAGCTCATGATGTTTGTTTCAAGTTTCACGTTGTAAATCAAACATTACCGAAATTGGACACCCAAAGCCAAATATGGATTCATCTCTCCGAACGACACTAGAGTTGCCTCTCAATGGCCGCTTCCTTCAAAAGTAGCCATTGAAAAAAACGCCAGAGGGTCATCAAGAATCTCATCCGACAGGACTCCAACACTGTGAGAACTTCACAGGACAGAACGTGGTGTGTGTTTGATGTCCAATATGCCATCACAATGATCTAGAACTACTCTTATTCCTATTGTATCCAAATGTATTTAAGTTGATTTTATGCAATTTTGGGATGATTAATTGGGATTCAACCGTCAATACAAAGGGATTTCATGGAAATTTCATGGGACATTAACCATCAACAAATTTTTTGGGAATGATATGGGATGATGCCCCCAATCCAAACCCATGAAATGTCGGCCAGTGCCTGCATGGCAGGACCCTCTTCGTCTCCTGCCAGGAGGCTTTTGTTCTGAGTCTGATTCCTGTTTGCCTTGTGCAGCATTTTGGCGCCAGAACCTTCACTTTGCATTCTATTTACAGAATTTGCATCTAGCATTGAATCTAGCACTTCTCCTTTCGGATGGTATTTGCAGCATATTGCAGCTAGAAAAACACGTTTTTACTGTTGCTGTTGTTGTTGTTGCTGCTGTTGGTTGTTGATTGTTGATTGTTGGCTGTTGGTTGTTGGTTGTTGGTTGAAGGTTGTTGTTTGTTGTTGTGGTTGTGGTTGTTTGTTTGTTTGTTTGATTGATTGATCGATTGTTGGTTGGTTGGTTGGTTTGTTTGTTTGTTTGTTGGTTGTTTGTTGTTTGTTTGTTTGTTTGTTTGTGTTTGTTTGTTTGTTTGTCTGTCTGTTTGTTTGTGTTTGTTTGTGTTTGTTTGTGTTTGTTTGTTTGTTTGTTTGTTTGTTTGGTTGTTTTTTTGTTTTTGTTTTTGTTTGTTTGTTTGTTTGGTTGTTTGGTTGTTTGTTTGTTGTTTGTTTGTTTGTTTGTTGTTTGTTTGTTTGTTTGTTTGTTTGTTTGCTTGTTTGCTTGTTTGCTTGTTTGCTTGTTTGCTTGTTGTTTGTTGTTTGTTGTTTGTTGTTTGTTGTTTGTTGTTGTTGTTGTTGTTCTTGTTGTTGTTGCTGCTGCTGCTGCTGCTCCTGCTGTTATTTTTCCCAGAACGAATTGAGAAGAAACATCTCACGACACCAGTTGACTCGCACAGGCCAAAATGCCGCACTTGACTCCGTACGAACAAAGGAACCGCCTGAAAATGCAATGGCACAAAAACAACAAATCATAATCAACATTGGTCAAATGGCTATGGGTCAAAATGGTCAAAAGCCTGCTGCCAGGTGAACCCCAAAATAGTTGGCAAATCTGAAACTGACAGTAATCGGTTTTGACCCACATCTTACACCTCACCATTTCCACCCATTTCAATTATTTCTGTTTTTTAGGCTTTTGGTCAAATCCCCTTTGCAGTCGCAGAGCCCACCTGAAGAGCCATCACCTAGACGCCACTGTGAGACCATCTGAACATATCTAAACTTGACGCGATGCCAACTGCCAAGTGCGACACAACTATGACGTACTATTGACCATGATTAAAACATGTGTCACTGCCAGGAATCATTTCGAAAAGCACCGGTTCAGCTGTGCTGGCGGAAGTTTGGGAAACTCACAATAGTAGCTTCCGAGCTTTTTTTTACCCTTTGGTAATCAAACATGGCTAGCTGGAACAATTCCCCTTGTTCGATGATTTCCCCATTAAAAAAAAAACTAAAAGGAAGTAAACCTGTAAAACCTCAATTTAGTTTCGGAATTTTACCATTCAAACCTCCATTGATAGATGATTGTCCCATCTTTTCCCCTATTCGTGCGGGAATTTACCAGCCCGGCATGGAGCTCATGACCCGCATCCGCTATGAGATTTTCTCAACTTAGATTTGGATTGGGGGCTTTATATATCAATGAAGACGCTATTCGATGGTTAATCTCCCTTTCAACATAGGGCCAAGAGTTTAATTGTCCTCCGGTAATTTATATGACATAGCTATTGAAAATGGCACATTTGTATCATTTATAGTTTTTATTTTTTGCCAGGGCTTCTCAGTTATAGTTATAGTTGATTTACCTATTAATGATGGTCATTTTACATAGCTATGTTAGTTTACCAGAGGGTACCGCTATTCTATGCAGTCTTCAACCATTCGCCAGCCGAGCCCGGCGCCACTGTCGGCATCCAGGAGGGCGGGATGCTCTGCGGGGACGCCTAAGTCATGGACATCGACGTAGGAAGACGGTACCTCGACGTCGGAAACCTCCAAATATGCAGTTAAACCATAACTGGTTGGTGGATGTTGGTGGTTGACCTACCCCTCTGAAAAATGATGGAGTGAGTAACAGTTGGGATGATGACATTCCCAATATGATGGGAAAGTCATAAATTTCAGGTTCCAAACCACCAACCAGATAACTGAATCAAAACACAATAGAAAACGCCACAGACATATATATAGAAATTACAGTTTATTGAAATATCATATTGGATTTCTTTGGCACATATCGGAGCTTTCTGAAGCACCAAACCCAATCCTGGTGGATTCCACGTTTCATGGGGATGCAACCATCGGACGATGGACGATTGACGTTCCGTTTTAAGCAAGGAATGAGATAAGGTGAGATGTATAGATTGATGTATATATAATATATATATATATTATATATTATATTATATTATATATATATTATATTATATATATATATATATATATATTATATAGAAATGTACTGTGCATGATTTTTGCATATTTTGCTACAACAAACTCAGTTGGTGATTCAGTGGTATTGGTTCTTCACATTTCTTCCACCGTTGCCTGGGATGATGATGGATGATGCTTAAGGTGAGGTCGGCTATCCTCAGATTTGTTGCTTCTAACTCCTATGGAATGTTGCAGTAGCCATCAGTAACCGATCCACCACCATTGACCCTCATTAATCAATGAAATGTAATAGCATATGAGGTGCGACGTCATTTGCAATCCTCCTGTTGGAACACATCTTGTCTTGCTACCGGTTTTCGAGCAAAAAGTTGCACTTAAAAAATCCCAGAAACTAGGCCACCTCAGGATTTTGGTGAGTTGGTTCATAAATGGATATAAATTCCATTAATGGTCTTACATCTTACCATGTCCAACCAGGATTTTGTGGTTCCTATTTTCTTTACCATTTTGGTCCTAGCCCCGCCATTTTGGGCTCCCACTTTCCAGTGGACCGACGGTCGGACCTGGACACGAAAAAGGCCGTCCCGGATCCCGGATCGGTCATCAATGGATAGGAACATCTGCTGGAAACCATGGGATCTTCCCATTTTTTTTCAAGGAAAACCTACCGGAATCCAATTTTCCCATTTTTTCATGACATATTTTGAGGTTTTCTGCAGATTTTCCCATGAAACATGGACGGTTTCTGGTGATTTTTCCCATGAAACATTGAGATCACCATCCCTGGTGCCAGGACGAGAATCTCTTGAGATCAGACAGGCAAAGCTTTCGCAACACGACACCATTGGTCATAATATATAAAGCACACACACACAGATAGATAGATATATATATATACATACACATGTACATCTGCATTTGGATGTAATGCACACCCAAACACACACACACACATCATACATCTCTCTCTTTGATTATATACATATCGACATGACATGCTGCATATCAACCCAGCCTTCAGAGATGAGACTTGCCTTGCTGCGCACTCGATTCTTGGCCCCTGCGGCAATGAGCCCAGTCACTGGCGACACCACAGACATGTCTATGGCTCCATGGGGCACCATTTTGAGGCTTACCAATAGTTCGTGGGTTTCTTGTATCTAAACGTAATTATATAGCTGCACTTAACGTGTCCGAACGTGTTTAACCATACATTTCTGTGGACATGGAACTATTTCAATGGCATGGATTGTTGCTAAGCATGCTCAATACAATCCATATAATCCATTTCAATGGCATACTCAATATAATCCAAAAATAGTAAAAATAACCCTCATAATATATAGATATATATAGATATATAAACCATCTAGAAAATATCATTTCAATACCATCAATATCATCCCAAAATAGATCTGCGAACTTGTCCCAGCGGGCCCGGAGGGACCGGAGACGAACTCCTGGTTTTTCATCCCATGGAAATCACCATTTTTGTTGGGTAAACCCATGGTACTGTAAATCCAACAAAAAGTCCCATATTTCATCCATAGCTACGTGGGAACGGCCTTAAATCCAACGAAAAAGGACCGGAGCCTGAAGACTGCTTTGGTCGCAGGGGAGCCTTTTTGATGCCTGAGATCGAGCATCTGAACATGTTGGATGCCCCGAAAATGGTAATTCTCATGGCTTTTTGGCATCAATTTTCTCCAAAAAAAAACATGGTCATTTACATATACAGTAAGATAGCCAGTGTTTGATACATGTCAAGACCGGATTCATATGGATTCATCACATAGATTCAACATTATTATTTATACGGCATAATGGATGTCACATGGCCCATTCTACCTAACTGGGCCAGACTTCCGCCGAAAAAAAGCTGGGATCACCCGGCCCCGATGCGTTGATGTTCCAGGTTCAACTGTGATTTGCGAGGCCAGGTTGACAGCACCACAATGGATGGATGTGCTCCAGATTTAAGGTACATCGATGTAGGTCCTCTAGGTGAGACAACTGTGAGTTGCTTCCTTCACGGTGTGGATAGATGGTGATAGATGGACTGGCTGCGTCATGCCATGTGTGTACATGTGTTATCATATGTATATATAAAATTATATAAGATTATATAGTTATATATTACATATAGATTTACACTAAAATTTATTAGATACCAGATTTTATCTATATCAATATTCATATTTCCATAAGACCATATATATATATGTATGTATATAAGATGCTATAAGATTAATTTTGTAGACAGATTATATGTATATACATTATTATGATCAAACTTAACTTATCAAATTGTCCAAACTTTCATCCACATTTCAGCCCATCTCCACGCCTGGGGGAAGCTCCTGGACGATGACGGCTGGTCCATGGAAAATGCCAAACAACAATGGATGATGATGATTTGGATGTGGGTCAAAATGGAAGACCTAGGGGACCACAGATGTTAGTCTAGTTTAGTATTAACCACCTAATTATTGGGGTACCTAATTTTGACCCATACCCATTTGGGGGTAGCCCTATGACTTAGGAAACTTTCATAGGAATGAGGATGAGTCTTGACGTGTGGAATTATCTGTAAATGTCATGTCTGGATCAACAGTGAAACAATTGCCAACCCGAATCGAGGCCCGTTATTTAGGGCGGGCATGATTCCCCCTGTCCTTGGGGCGGGGCACTTCGACTGGAACCTGGCGATCTTTGGGGCTTTCCATTTAGGTTATCCCTTGCACCAATCCAACGAGCCAGCCTGGAATCATCTGGAATCATTGAATCACAGCTTTACCATTTAACAAGTGCAGCAAAAAACATCCCAAGTCCAGGGGCCTTCATAGCCATGTGTGTCTAAATCATCACCGGCAAAAAACATATGGATGTGGGTCAAAACCCTGTACCCCTGGTGAACCCCAAAATAGCTGGTAAATGGATGTTCATCCCACTAAAAATGGTATTAATAGGTATTGATCCATACCCATATGTTGGTTTCATAGGGCCTTGGCCAGTCACCAGTCCTGAACATCTGAAACCAACGTCACACCCTTCGCCGCCCTTCGCCTGCGAAGTCGACTGAGGGGACAAAGTGACGCACCTCAGATGGGCAAACCTTGGGAAGCAAGTGGCGGTAGCCAACACACCGTGCATACCTGAAACAAACACCGTTTTTTCATGGTTTCCCCCATGTTTCCCCTACGAATGTCGTTTTCATATAGTGAGGTTGTCATGGAGTCGTCAGTAGTATGAAAGCATCGGGGAGCATAGCCGGTGCGAAGAGATGTGGCCCAGGCCCCTTTGGCCCTTTGGAGATCACCTGCCTGTACTTCATGAATCTTCTGGACAGACAAGAGGCTCGGAAAATCACTACCTTGGGAATTAGTAAAGTAACTGGGTCCTTGGTAATAAACAATGTTCATATGACATCAACAAGCTATATATCTAATGCTATCTGTATATGGGTGTGGGATGTGCATCTGTAACACATTTTTTAAATAATTAAATGAAACTAACTACTTCAAATTCAAATATTTTTAAATTGCATTAACAACTGATCAAAGGGATGCATGCCCAGTACCCCACAACAATCTTTAGCCCCGCCCGGGGGAGATCCCGCTTCCTTCCAGGGTGCTCTTTGGCCAGCATGTACATACGCTCAGCCACATCTTCGATCTCCTTTTCAGCCTCAGCATCTTCTCCAGTTGGGGGTATCTGAAATGATGGATGAATCCAGCCAATGAACCATAATATGTATTGGCAATGATGAATGGTAGTTCATTCAAGTTCATAGCCAATTGGTTATGATCATCATCCATAAATCAATGGTGATACAAACTACAAAAAACAAGGCCAGTGTGAGATATTCTGCAAACATACATTGTTGGTATCATATACATACATATACGCACACACACATACACACATACACACATATATATATAGTTGTATATATATAGTTGTATATATATATATAATATCGCCAATTCACCCCATTGACCTGGGGGTTAAATTATATAGTGCATGAAATTCCCATTTATAGCAACCAGTCGTGCCCATCCAGTCGGATGACCCAAAACCATGACTGGAGAGGAGCAATCGCAAGCAATATGAGTGCATGATGTATATTGATTTATACTCATAGTCAGCTGATAGATCTGATAGGTCTATAAATTCTCAATCTTGATGCTCAGCTGGTTGTTGCTGTCATACCCCTTTTTTTTGGGATAAATGGTTGGTGTCCCTTGGCCCCCCAGCTCTGGACAGTCGCCCCCGGAGGTCGCGGCCGATCTGCGCAGATCCGGGGGCCGATCTGAACCCTTTTTTGGGTCAAACACACGGGCAAAACACATGTAAAACACATGTAAAAAAAATGTGTCCTGGTGTTGTTTTTTTTTACATCTCAAAAATCATCTCATTTCCGGGGCATAGCAATCTCTGTGAGTTCCTCGAACAGAGATCCTAAGAGTCCAGAGATCCTGTGAGTCCGTGTGGAGGTTCCGTCCCGTCCCTGGGTCCCTTTCTGTAATGAATAATATTTGATATTTGATATTTGATGATATTTGAATATATTTGATATTTGATATTTGTTCACTTTTTCAGATATTTGTTCCCAATAATGCTATATGGTATTGACATTTGATAATTTGATATGTGATGTAGCCTCCGGTCATCTGAGCTGGTGGTTGAGAGATGGTTGCCTCTGACTCCGGCGATCCATCTCGCTGGGAAATACAACTGGAGAAGTTTCTGTGGCCAAATGCCAGGTGAGATTTGCAATCAGGCATCCAATGGGTACATTCATAAGATTTCATAAGTCCTGGTTGATTAGTTAGGGGGTACCACCCCAAACAGCATTCATTTGCTACGAAAATGTTAGTGAAACAGCCCAGAGGTTTCATCAATCCACTAGGCGGAAGGCTTTGGATTTGGATTGGCTCGAAATGGCTCGAACTGTTGACCCCATTTCGGACATGGGCGCGGCTGTCCCCAAAAAGAAATCGCCCCAAGATCTTTCATGATCTTTCATCATTGCTTTGTCACATATTGTCATATTCCTGTGGTTGAATTATGCATGACTGACCTGAATTATAACTTATATTGGCATGGTTTCGCAAACTAGCCATCACGGTGATGTTGTTGCCAGGTGCTCCTGGCTTCCAGAGAATCTGAGAAGGCATTCCCCCAAGACCCAGAAATCCCAAGCCCAAAAAATATGGTGAAGTGATTGCCCCTGCCTGCAGAACTTGCCATTTTCCCTATTGACTAACAGTCACCCGGCTCGAAACCAGGGCCTTCTTCAACTTGCTCTGGAGCTTGACGCCTGTCCTCAAATGTCGCTGGTGACGCTTCCGAAACACGGGATCATCCAAAGGTACCCTGGCCACAGAATAACAAATCAACCATGCAATGGATTGCTTAAAGGGAAAATCTACAGGACACCATTGATTTTTCCATTATATATGAAGGTTTTCTGAATTTTGCAGATTTTCCCGTAAATCAATCCATTGAACTATGGGATTGCAGCATCCATTGATCACACAAATCCCTTTCCTACTAACATTGAATACCACCCAAACGAAACCACTGCTGAAATGTATTGGATCTATGACTTGAGGGATTTGAGGGGGAATATGATCCAGGCACCTAGTAGTGCCCATTCAGGGGCCATTCGTATAGCCAAGTCCAACTATTTCACCTGAAACTATTGAAATCTATATTGGAATGTGGAATTTCCACTTCCATTTCGTCAAACAGTTCAGCCACCTTTTGCTTCATACTTCGTGAGGGCCTAAAAGGAACGAGACGCGAACGCCCCAAATGGCGCAGCCGGGGCGCGCCGCTTCGAAGCGACTTGTCCGTGGTGCCGACCAGCGGTGCGATGGTGAGCCTGGGGGATCTCCTCCGCGGCAACGAAATAGTGGTGCTTTTGGTGGTGATTATATGCACCTTGCATGGAAATGTAGTAGTGAAGCACATGTTCACTTATATGAGATATGCAATGATATACACATATATACACAAAACTAATTATATACACATATATATATATACAATTATAATGGTGATACGTGATACTTTGAATGTCGGAGTCTTTTGTGGTTTCTTTTGATGGGTTTGGGATATTTTGTTGTTTTGGTGCAGAACTTGCGACCACAACAGTGGGAGTGCTTTGCATAGTTAAGAAAACATTGGACTTCAGCAATCTTGGCGAAGAAACACCAGTTTCTGCCAGTCCGCAAAGTAATATGAGGTATTTGATGATGGTTTAATTCCCGAATCCTCAAAGCGAGGATTTTATGGAGACACCAAGTGGATTTCATAAAATTCATGAGATCCTGATCATCCTGATCCACCACAGAAAGGACATAGATATTCAAGAAACTTTTCGTGAACCGCGTCCAGATCACAATCTTTCACGATCTTTTATGAGACCCTTGGGGAATTGTGGCCACTCAGCAGGTAATTGTTTTACCACGCCATGTGCACAAACAACCATGGGTATCAAATATCGAACCACACACACAACACAAAATAGGCTTGTTGATGGTCAATTTGTAAGTGTAACTTGTAAACACGTATCGCATGGGAATGCAATATGAAACGGTGATATGTGTACGTGTGTGTGCGTGCGTGCGTGCGTGGGTGTGTGTGTGCAACCAACCACAAGGAACAACAACAACAACAACAACACCACCAACAACACCACCAACAACACCAACGACACCAACACCAACAACCAACAACCACAACAACAGCAGCAACAACAAGCACAACCAGACTCAATGGCAATATGACTTATGGCAAACACTGCTTGTGTCCGGGATTTGGAGGCAAACAACCCTCATCATCCCTTATCTAATAGCCCCATTTGGATCTTAGGGCTTCGGCTTTCAAGTCAGATCAACGTTTCTTTGGCCGAAGAAATGCTCAACTGCCACATGATTGGTACAGGCCAAGGATGGTGAGACATCCGAAACTTCTTGATGGCTCTTAAACAAATGGCACCGCGAAAAACGGGGTCTAAACAGGGAAGCGTGTTTGGTGTACCCAGAGGCTCCGCCAGAAAGGCTAGGCACCTGCCCATTTCTCAAGCTTGTGCCCCAGCTTTTCCACGGATTTTTCCAAGAAGACCATATCCTGAAGGCCATGTTTGGATTTTCCGCCAGGGATTTCCGGGCCAAAGTTGGGGAACAATAACTATTCGAAAGGCTAAGCCTCAGCAGAAACATGCCAGGATCATCTCTTTTAAGGCTGCCTCGCGGCAGGTGGTCATGAATAAATCCTCACGGGTCTCGAAAATAATGACGATTCACAAATACACGGTACCCCTAGTATGAGTGAAGAATGGTGTACGCAAAAATCCATTGGTAAATCATCATGCCTCCCCAGTAGAACAGCACATTTCTATACATGTCTATACATTTCTGAGGCATACTGCATACACGATTTGCAGACAAACCCGAATCTCAAAAAAGTTTGGTACCTAATTATATCCCATCATAAACCCATAAAATGAATCGTTTAATTTCCCGATATTTATTGTCCATTGGTGCGATCCCAGCTTTTGCTGGTAAAATCTCCATTTTAGATAGTTACCCTCTGGTAAACTAACATAACTATGGAAAATCACCATTTTCAATGGGTAAATCCACTATAAATGGCCATTTTCAATAGCTATGTTAGTTTACCAGAGGGTAAACTGTAAACTTACATTTTGGCTTGGTAATGCTATCACGTCATGTGATGGGGAAACTCAATTCATAGCTCCCTGGTTCCCCACTCTTGGAGAATATGGTAATACCGCCAAACGAAACGCTCCCTCCTAAGCACCGGTTAGTGCGGTATACCGGTATACCATGGTATACCGGTATACCATGGTATACCCAATCATAAACATCTGTTTCTCTCATATGTGGTATGGATGGTATGGTTCATGGCAGCCCATTTTTCACATCTTGGGGTGATCTCATGAGACTGCGCCGACAGCTCCTTATTGGTAGCGCCTCCTTTCAACTGACCTTGGAGGACGTCATCCCGTCCCTTGTGCATTCCGCAATGGGATTGTCATCCCCCTGTATCTGCCCAAAACGCAACGCATCTTTTGAGGAAATTGAAGGCGCAATTCCCAATGTAAACGTTTGAAATTCCCAACATGGGCCGGGATGGTATCAGGAACGCAACCTTGGAATCTTGGAACCATGTAGTCCTGGAGCCTTGGAACCTTCAAAACCTTGGAATCCTGGAACCCTGCCAGATCTGCCAGCGGTTTTGTGAAACAACACGAAACACAAAACGATGAGTCGCGAAGCTTGGACAGGATCAATGCCTTGGCAAAGTCTTAAGAATGGCAAACGTGTATATAATGATATACATATATGCATAGTATGCTCATTGCATGTATATATATAATTATATATATATGCATTGTAGTTCCTATCCAAGAGCCATGAGGAACATCATGGAAAGATAACATGTTAAACTGTTAAACGACTATCCCTGCGAAATCAATACTATTTCACTGTCATCATCTTCTTAGTCATCCACAATCATATGGAATCGTCCAGGGGGTCCCAAAAAGGGCCCTGAAGAACTGATTGCAGCAGTTGTGCGGCAGGATCCCTCTGATTATAAAACATGGCCCACAATCAAGGAGGAAGAACTGATTGCATCATAATTCGCCCTGGAAAGTTGGGCCCATTGGGGATGCCCTTAATCTCCCCTCACCACACTAAATCTTTAGATACAGAACTTTCTGGGTCCAACCAGAGCCTCTGAGCAAGCGCGCAGTTTTTTTTTAATGATTTCATAGAGCTTTTGTCAGCCAGCATGTTTACCAAACCACCCGTTATCATCTATCTTCATCTAATAAGCCATGCCATGCAGCACCCCACCTACAGGCTCCTCCATACGGTCAATTCATGCCCTACCACGGGAGCCAACCTTTATCTGACAAAGATGGGAAAGTGGGGGGTCGTCATTCCGATCCGGCTGGCTGGATCATCAAAGAATTCACCAACCTAAAATATGTACCTACCTTTTCCATGTTTTTTTCGGGGTTCCCCTTGCTACCATTTATGCTCACATCGTCTTGTGACGTCGATACAGGAAGCCCAGGACCTCCCCAGGATGCACACACACATATGTAAATATGTGATATAGCCAATCCTGAAAAATGGAAAGTCAACACTGACTTTGGGATACTTTAGGAACATGTGCCGTACAAAGTAAGACTATATCAATGGGTGTGTCTGAAATGGGGCCTCATTTAGAGGCAGTTCTAACGGGGGATTCTGATGGTGGCTTCAAGACGAGCTGCTCATTCCCTGGGTGAACTCCTCCAAGGACAATCTCAGCTGTGCAGCTGTGCGGGATTTCATGGGATATCTGTGGAATATCCATGGAATAGTCATGGAATATTGAGGATTCCACTGACTTTAACAACTCAAAGTGGGTAGATCCATTTAATCATAGGGCTGCAAATTGGGGATATCATTCGGATATGATGATTTGGGTCTGCTGTACTTCTATGAACAAATTCTGCTTTAACCAACAATGAATGAGGCTTTTTGCCTAGGAATGATGGCTATGTAAATGGGGATCTTCGCCACGAACAAAATAGGGAAAGAAACCTATGGATTCATCGCGTAACCAAGATTCTGACGCTCGAAAACTTGTTGTTTATAAGCTAGTAAGTTATTGACTTATTGAAGACTTATTGATTTCGGAAACCATAGCTGGCAACAGATTTCTTCGATTTCTTCGATTTCTTCGATTTCCTAATTTCCTGGATGTCATTTAAAACTTCTCCTCCAAACGTTTACAGATGTGGAAAACACCACATGACTAATCTATGGTTGATAAGCATGATAACCGGCAAAAAAACTCAACAAACATGAGTCTTTTGCTGAAAAGGACTACAACCTCCCTGTCATTCCCCCCTATAGCATAAAACTTGCCCACGAGCCGAGCAAAAAAACGATCCTTACTCAGCAGAACAGGCAGAAACCACCAAGAAGAGCAGCCGGGCAGCTCTCCCTCTCCATCTGTATCCAACAAGCGAAAGAGGTCCACCATTTCTCTCTCCTGGCACCGCGAATGTCTTGCCGTCTGTGACACCTCACAAAAAACGTGACCCCAAAATGGATCAAACAATGGAGGATCACATTTGACAGTAAGAGCATCTGAGTCTTTTTTCTGCGCCATGTTTTCATCCTATATGTCAAATTTCGACACAGAAAACACTCACATCTACTGCCAAAACGTAGTGGAAGGCGGGGGGATGACACCTTTCCAAATGGGATGGCTCGCCTACCAAAGGCACCCTTAAAGGCCCCATCTTCCTAGTTCTAGTCATAACCTCCCGTAACAAATCCAGTAATGTGGTACCTCAAGGGTAAACCATAATCTGTGTAACGAATCATTTGGAGGTCATTTTACACCATCCCAAACAGGCATTATACCCTAGTAATCCCTAGTAAATTTCATACAATTTCATCAAATCAACCCTAATGAGTCTCTTTTTTTAGGTTAGCTTCACATTCATTCACCGGGTTTACCCTCTGGTAATTTAATAGTTTGCTATTGAACATGGCCATTTATAGTGAGTTTTCCCATTGAAAATGGTGATTTTCCATAGTTTTTTGTATGTTTACCAGAGGGTAGTTCATTGCATTCCACCAGCTCCAAATCGTTGTGGGCTCTTGTTGGGATGTCTGCACGCAACAACGAAAATCCCAAAAAAGAGTCAGCGAACTTCATGGAACTAGTTATGTAAGTAGATATGTTTATGTAGATCTATGACACTATATTAACTATATAATACCATATAATACCATATAATACTATATAATACTATATAATACTTTATTATACTATATAATACTATAAAATATTAAATAATACTAAATAATACTATATACTACTATATAATACCGATAATACCATATAATACTATATAATACAATATAATACTATATAATACCATATAATACAATATAATACAATATAATACTATATAATACTATATAATACAATATAATACAATATAATACTATATAATACTATATAATACAATATAATACAATATAATAC
>Ga0126342_10000900_pt1 | contig 37641 bp, 28 predicted proteins | sample Cyp1metagenome_FD_92528 | JGI IMG/M metagenome (GOLD analysis project Ga0126342, IMG submission 92528) | Coral microbial communities from Lord Howe Island, Old Settlement Bay, Australia - Cyphastrea 1 metagenome | ecosystem: Host-associated > Invertebrates > Cnidaria > Coral ... | reverse complement strand
TAATGAACGAGTTGACCAACCAGCGATGAAAGATATGGCTGAAGCCCCCGCCAGAAGACTATTCATCCTTTTAGGCTTGAGCCAAAACACGAGATGAACGGCTGTGTCCGCTTCAGCATGAAACCTGTTCAGAGAACTTCAATGGAATGATAGAGGGATTTTGAATACTGCTCATTTGAAACCATGTTTTACGGTAAAGCATTCATAATCCTGTCAATATCCCCATTTTTCAGAGCAAATATCCCCACTATATCCAGACAAATATGTCCAGAATCATGATCAGCATCCCCATGACCAGGAATGGATGGGTTATTTTAGTCATCCCCAAATGGTAATTGTTGGCAATTTTTGTGAATCCCACAGGATATTCCCTTTGTATTGCCATGATTGTACCCTCTGGTTATGTCAAACATAGCTATTGAAAATGGTGATTTATAGTGGATATACCCATTAAAAATGGTGATGTTCCATAGTTACGTTAGTTTACCAGAGGGTATACTATACCTTTATTTTTTTGATGTTTATCCCCACTACTTGGAGGATCATCCCAAGGATCGTGCTTGCGGTAGCCAAGGCCTAGTTCGTCTCCAATTTGTGGGGTTATCCAGTTGATAAGTGGCTGAACTAATTACGGTTACGTTTACCAGTTGTTTGATCCGTGGGATGATTGATCCATTGATCCTCCACAGATTGATGGTAAAATCCTACGAAGATAACCATATAAATCCCATTTTGATATGGTAAATCCCAAAGATCTATGGTTATTGATGGTATTTGGCATAGATATTCTATGGTAAATACCATATAAATCGGGCGATGTGAATCCCACATCTCGGCCAGGGTGCCGATCCCAGTGAGAGCTCCATGTCGGACCCTGCCCCGCCCAAAGAGGAGACGATGATTTGGGGTAGCCCTATTTGAGGACACCTCCAAATGATATGTATATACATATACATTATATACATATGCATTATATGTATAATGTATGTATATATAATGTATGTATATGTGTATATATATATACACATATCTTATGGTATATTATATACATATATATATATATGTTTGTGTGTCTTATGTGTATGTATTATTTATATATATATATATTAGCAGCCAAAATAACACAGGGTATTCAAGATCCCCGGCTGATGGTTGAGAGTATTTTCCGATGTTCCATTCCAACGACAGATTTTTCACCGTGCTGTCCCCGCTTCAATGATGCTCACCAATGCGGTTGGGAGCTTTTAATGACTCCTAAAGTTGGGTAGCAAGTCAATAGTAACTGACTCATTAGAGCAAGCTAAATCCTCACTTACCCTCCGGTAATCAAACATAGCTGGCTGGGAAATCCCTGAATGAAATGGAGGTTTCGGTCGCTGGGACAATCATCGAACTAAATCGGGGAGTTTCCAGCACATTCCTTGTTTTGCGGTAACCGCACCCGCTATTGCTATGGATTGCTGGTGGCCCAACTGGTGGCTATTTATGTGTTAAGACTTTCTCCACTTTTACCAATGTTATTTTTTGATGTTCGGCGCCCAATGACTCATGCCAGCTATCTACCCATCAGTCTTTTTACCGGTAGCCACTCATATTGCCGCTTCAAATTCCGCTTTTGGTCCGTTTGATCCCTCTTTTAGGTTTTATGCACTGAATGTATCCAGGATAGTTGGCAAACTTCATGTACACCTGCTGCGAAATTTAAGTGAACTTAACCGCAATATCATATAATATGTGTATATATATATATGTATCTATGTATTAAGTGATGGTGTATTACCATAAATCAAATACATCAAAACATTACTTTTAAACATCATAAAACCATCATAAAACCATAAAAATCTGATGGTTCATCCCCCCTAAAATTTGCCTTTCGCTGTTAGGATCCCATCCCGGGCTCTCAAACTTGGACTCAGACGGGTGCCAGCTGTGAATCCAAAGAGGCCGGGGGTGGTTTCACCATGAGATTTAAAGTGTAGCCATGAATATCCCATTAATATGGTATATATATATACATATATATGGTATATATCTGGTGTATATACGGTGTATATCTATCTATCTATCTATCTATCTATCTATCTATCTATCTATCTATGTTTCTATCTATCTATCTATCTATCTATCTATCTATCTATCTATATATGGTGCGTGTATATATATATATATACATATATATATATACACACCTATCATATCCCATTCACTATCAATATCCCATTAATATCTATATGATATATGATATGTTAGTGTAATGAGATATTATTAATATTTAATTCAATTTATAAGGTGGTGCCCCGTAGTTAGCTAAGTTGGTGCAAAGAACTCCAATAACTCTGGTTTATGGTGGTAGATATATCTATACTTACCATGGTTTATAAACCAACTTATAACTGGGGGGGCACCACCTTGTAATATATATATATATATACATATATATATATATCTTGATATCCCTATCATAGCTATATCATTGATATCATGATATTTTTGGTGTAACCATCAATACCTTTTGGTAAACTAGCAGTTTGCGAACTGGAAAATCACCATCCTTAACAGGTAAATCAACTATAAATGGGCCATGTTCAATAGCTATGTTAAATTACCAGAGGGTATCCCTTATCCCTATCATTAATATATCCTATATATATAGAGAGAGAGATGTTATTATCCCAGGATATGATGATATATTAATGGTACATTGATTTCACATGATTTTTTCGCATAGTTAATTGCGTTTAGAGAGGATGTTCCTAGCGAACGAAACATCCATTTAGTTCGGGGATTTGCCAGCCACGTTGGATTACCAGAGAGTAACCACTAAGACAAATGTGCATTTATACGTAAAAAAATGGAAGTCGACCATCAAAAATGAAGGTGTTTAGGAAAAGATTGGAAGTTCGCAAAAGAAACGGGGTTAATCAGCAAGATATGGGAAGTCAACCATAAAGAATTAGTGTTTAAGTAACAAAACATCTTGAGAAACAACATATGAGGAATTTGCCAATAAGCTGAGGTATGGCCAAAGATGTAAGGGTCAAAGATATTGATAAACAGAGTGAAAACTAGTTTCATAGCCTATATGATGTCTAGCCATGAAACTGGACGAATAAGTACAAGATTCAGCAAAAAAAAACCTTGTTTTTTCTATATCAAATACATCCCTCGAATCCCTGGTTGAGTATTGTGCTTCAGTGTCACGGCAGGGTACCCATGAAGATGACCGTAGAAATCCAGGCCTACGGCTGTGGGCCGGGACGTTCCCACTGTTGCTGCAGGCAGGGTCCTGCCGGGCGGGCGCCGTGAGATTCGAGGGTTGGAGAAAACCATATTTTCATGTAGATTTCCCCTGAAACCATGGAATGACGAGGATGATGATGATGATGATGATGATGATGATGATGATGGTACTTCGTAGTATGTATATTTCAAAGATGAATGGAATAGTCTAGGCATCATATGCCATGAGAATTGTGATGTCACCTGTCACCAGGAAGAAATCGAAAAGTTACCATCTAGAAGTGTTTGCTCTCTAAATTCCCGACCCCTTGTGAATACGACACTGTACTGCACAAGTAGTGGTGACGATGTGAAGTCAAAAACTGGGCAGGTTTGGCTGTGAATTCATTGAGATGTGGGACAGCTGCGGAAAGTGCAAGAACGATGCAACTTGGCCGCACCGCTCGTCCGCAGACCCCAAGAGCTGGATCAAAGCCTGACGGCCCCAGACGGTCCACTTCTGTGGTGTGGATCCATCAATGCCAGGAAGCGTGGTATTTGGGGAAATTGGACTTGGGAATCTTCCATACAGGGTTTCCTTACCTACCATTGACACGCCTATTCCAAAGGGAGTTTCGGTGCCACTAGCCCTGTGAAAATACTTGCTGAGAATCAAACATATTTTAAGATCTCCAGGATAAGTGCATGGAGGGCATGAATGGTGCCAAACATCCCGCCATGCCCGCACACCCATGCGCCAACCAGACTGTACATGTATAATATGTATATATCTATGTTTATATATATATATGTATATATCGATATACATCATTTAAATGTATACATGTATATACATATATATATATATATACACACATACATACACACTGCATGCCACCTCGCAATGTTCCAAAGGGCCTCGCGTGGCCCTAGTCGGAAGATCACAGAGTTGCTGGTCCCTCCTGGAGCGATGAAAAATCAGTCCCATTTTGTTACCCTCTGGTAAACGTTTACAGTTGTTATGTTAGTTTAACTATGGGGAAATCACCGTTTTTAATGGATAAACTCACTATCAATGGTCCATTTTCAATAGCAAACTGTAACAAATTACCAGAGGGTAATCATATGCATCCCCATGATTCTCCCATATCCATTGTTATCATTTTTTCAGAATTTTCTAAGAACCTCAATTTTCTAAATCTATTCTTATCTTAAATACCATCTAATATGGTTGATGTATATGGTATATGATGATATATGGTATCTATTAGGTGTATATCCTATTAGTATCAAATTAGTACCATATATAATACATACGAGTACCATGATTGGTACATGATGATCAATGATTATCCCATATGTTATCCTATACATTAATACCATATAAGACCCCTATGATTCATTGGATGATCGGCCTCCGTTCTTCGTACCTTACGCGAGGTTCCCAAAGTGAAGCAGAACATGTGCCCTGGCGCTGAAGCGGACAGAAGAAGGAGAAGAAGAAGAAGAAGAAGTAATCGGTGTTTTAATTTTTATATAACTAGATACTGCACAATTATGTATATATATATAACATATATATATAATGTATAGTAGTAACAGCAATAATGGATAGTATTGGATAAGAATGGATAATCATGAATAATAATGGATAACAATATATAGCCTTTGTGATGATTATATTTATACAATGGGTCATAAAGGCAATAATAACAACAATGGTCATGGATAGTATGTTTCGCCTGTGTAGTAATTTTGGAGCTTTCCTAAGTCATGAGGCTACCCCCAAGCTTAATCATCCAAGTGACTGGTCATTAAAACCATGGGAAAACCTATGTTTTAGGGGTAGCAAGATTTTTGGAAACCTCCATGCTTTTAACCCGTGTAACAATATATATATATATGGGTAATTATATATGATGTATATTTGTAGAACTTGTATTTATATATAATGGATAATAATAACATAATAACAACAACAATACCAGATAATATACAACGGATAATCACAGACAATAAGAATTAAAACCTGTGTAATGATTTATATCTATAGGAATGGATGTTATTATATTTACCCCATATGGCCTATATGTCCATGTTTCCAATGTGTCTCTTTTTTTGGTGTTGCTGTTTAGAATGGATCATCATTATAGTGGATAATGCGCTTCATATGTGTATATATATATATATTTAAACACAAGATGGCGTTCCCCCCAAGTGACATGTTTGGTGGTTTATAACCCTGTTAACTCGTTCCGCATTGACCAATAGTAACCACTATCATATAAACATCTCTTAACCACTACTAACCATTATATTTTAACCATATATATTAATATTTAGATTCACCATAAACCTTAGTTATTGGAATGATAAACCAACTTAGCTATCTAGGGGGCCTCACCTTGTAATTTCTTTCCGGTGCATGGAGGGAGCGGGTCATGGCTCTTTTTTTTCGGAGCGAAGGAGCTACTGAGAGCTTCCCAACCATATGACAGATTCAAGCTTGAATCAACCAGAATGTAAGGGATTCAACCGATGAGAGGAGAGTTTTTTTAATCACATCATTCACGGGTTATTAAACCAAACAGAATGGACGTATAATGATATACAAGGTGATATATCAATGCCAATACGAGAGCATGATGAGTTGGGTTTGTCATCCCATGTGGGGATGAGAGATAAACCGATAAACCACCCCTGATTAGGTGAATTGGGGTGGTCTATGATTGTGTTTACCACATTATATAGTATCTATATCTATATATATATATATATGTATACCATACAGTATACATATACAAAGAATATAAACATTATACATAAACACATAATATATAAATATAATATACATATAATGCATGCATGCATGCATGCATGCATCCATACATACATACATACATACATCCATACATACATACATACATACATCCATCCATCCATACATACATACATACACACATACATATTTACATACATATTTACATACATATTTACATATACATATCAAATTGAATTTACCCCCAACGGCAGCCTTTTGCGGCCAACCCGTGGCACGATTTTTGTTTCGCTTCGGAACTCATCGCGACCTGAGGATTCCAGCCTCGCAGCTGTGGGAGAGTCGGGTGAAGAAAGGTGGCTCGGTGGGTCCACGGGGGATGGAAAAACCGTGCAGTGATGGCGGTTTCCCTACTATGGGGCCCATCATAATCCCCAGTAAACCAGGTAGTATAATCCCCTATAGCAATCAATCAACCAAGGTATTTTCAATGGCGCAACTAACAGTTATATATGGGATTGTAATGATATATAACCTCAGTTTTAAGAGTTATAATCCCATTTATGACTGTTAGTTGGGCCATCACTGTGGTTTTCCTAGGATAACGATCTACAAATGATACATAATGGGGATATAGTAGGATATATCACCAACAATATGTCTTTGTGATATTTTAGTGGGCTTAACGTGGGAAAAGATGTGGAAAAACCATGGTGAGACCGGAAAAGGATCGCGGTTTTCCACATGTAAGTTTGCAGGTACCCATGGTTTTGCCACATCATTTTTCTCTGTTTACCCCAGGGTCACCGGAACCCAGCGGAGGAATCTGCAATGCCAAGAGAAGTCACCCTTGCTCCTTGGCAATCGTTGCATGTTCGTTGGAAGAGACGAATTCCAGAGAAAACATGTTTTGCTGAAGATGGGGAGGTCCCATTGTTGTATCCCTTGCAATGATCTCTGGGAGCAATCGATGTTGCCAAGCATGTGACATTGAATGTTAGAGATGTTATTTTTCATCACTAGTGAAGAAAAATGCTGTCCACATTCAAAGATATCCACTCCCCAGGATCTGTAATAAATCCACATCCAAAGGATATCCCGAGGTTGACATATCCTACATTCAAAGATATCTACTCCTCTGGATATCATATATAACCTATGTTTTCCTACTTTTTGGATATGCTAACCTCTGGTAATCAAACATGTCAAGGGGAAATCCCCTCCGAATGGATGTGTTTTTTTTCGGGAAAATCAACCAAACAAGGTTGATGTTCCAGCACGCAATGTTTGATTACCAAAGAACAATCAAAAAAAATCTCCAATTAAATCCCATAAAATCCCGTGAAAGAGTTACTGTACCAGAGTCAAAAAAAAAAGGTTGATGAGTTAACATCCCATGAAATCCACCATAAAATCACCATGAAATCCCATGAAACCACCATAAAAACTCATTAAACCACCATTTTCCTATGGTTTTCCCGTGGTTTTTCCCATGAAACCACCATAAAACATCTGTTGATCATGGGCATCCGACATGCCGAGGTGGAGCTGGGTTGGCGTCCTCAGATCGGGCTGATCCATGGATGTTCCACATCTATGTTATTTCACGGGTATATATATAGAAGGCATGCATATAATACATATTATATGTATATGTGTATATATATATATATATGTAGACATATGTATCTATGAATGTTTATACAAACATATACATGCATACGTTTGTATAATTCTATATCTATGGTTATATGTATGTAATGTAGTGTAGTGTAATGTAGTGCAGCGGAATGTAATGTAATGTATATAATGGAATGGAATGGAACGGAACGGAACGGAACGGAATGTATGTATGTATGTAATGTTATGTTATGTTATGTAATGGAATGGAATGGAATGTAATGTATGTATGTGTATATATATGTGTGTGTGTGTGGATGTATCGTATCTCGTTCTGTCCATCCCTAGCGCTTTACCTAGATGACTGACTGGTTTGGGGGGGTTCAATATAGATTCACTGCAGGCCGAGTTGATTCGGAGAATGTGGATGACCAACACTGTACCAACCAATTCTCATCCTATGAGATTCATTGTGATCAACCATTATCAAGTGTATGAAATGAAATGGTACATGTGCATTATAGATTATACCTGGTTGGTGGTTTCAAACATTTTTCCATATATGGGATGACATCCTTCCCATTGACGAACTCCATCATTTTTCAAGATGGTGAAATTGCACCACCAACCAGATCATTTCGACTGGGCCATTTTCAATAGTTTTTTGTATGTTTACCAGAGGGTACAGGTACTACCAGGTTTTGATGAAGTCCCCGAAGTCCCATTTTCACCGCCGAGGTGTTGCTGCAACGCCGGCTACACCTGGAGTAAGGAGCAGCGGAAGTGTCAAAGCGACACCCCGGAGGAGGAGGAGAAATACGGCCGCGGGAACTGCTGTGCAAAACTTGGGAAAAGATGGGGGAAATCTGCGTTTTTTTTTTGGGTGTCACATGTTCTGATGAAAGCTTGCACGCATATATCTGTGGAAAGAGGTAAGTATGAAGTATGAATGGATGAGAAGATATTGTATCCTATGATGGCTGGCTGCAAGTCGCCGAATCATCGTGACAACGGTGATGATAGCCGCATATTTTTGGCTTGCACAATCTATCTCTGGTGGAGGAGATGCTTGTTCAGGCGTTGGTTACATGCTTAGAGCTTAGATGTCACCCACAAAGCGCAGCAATTGGACCAAACAGGACGATCAAATTGGGGTTTTCCCCATCTTAAGCACCTATATCCACTGGAACCACAGGCTTTGAGTCAGATTTGGATGATCGAGGGGAAAGCAACATTTTCTGGATCTATTGGTCGATTTTTCTTTCCGAGGTCGAGCAATTATTGCAACATGCACCAATCATCACCATATTTTTTTCCTCAACAAAGGCCTTTCACATCCATGGGGCCAACCTACGCCTGCGAACTCCTGGTGCTAGATGATTCCAGGTTTATCCCATAATCCCACCTTGGGTGGTGCCCCCAGTTATGTGAACGTTGGTTTATAAACCATAGGAATAGTACAACAAGTATGTCAATATATCGACACCATAAACCAGTCTCAGGAGCTGGCGCCGGCGCTTGCACCGGCGCCTGCACCTGCCCCTGCAGGTGGGCAAAGCCACGGGGAGGATCGAAGGCCTAACGAATGGCTGTGGATGGCCTGAAAATGCTGGATTTCAGGGTTAAGAATGGAGAAGTGCAGTGGGCTATAGAATGACTTTTGGAATAAAACCAACTAGAATGGTGGATTTCATGGGATATATCACCAAGGATGTGGAGATACGGGTACCTGAAAATGGGCTGTACCCCTAAAAATGGATCAATTCCAATTTCACTCTGGTTTATGGTGTCGATATATTGACATACTTGTTGTACTATTCCTATGGTTTATAAACCAACGTTCACATAACTGGGGGCACCACCTTGTTATAATATATATATATATAGATTCCTATCATAGCTATATCATTAATATCATGATATGTTTGGGGTAGCATCCCCAGTCATGGTAGTTATGACAGGGTGAATCCCAGGTGACCAGAAGCGAGGCGGATCCGTCCGAGCAGGTACCTTTGGGCCGGCTTTCGATTGACCAAACTCCCATGATGTGGCCTGGAAAACCACCATTGGTTGGTGGTTTGGAACATGACTTTTATTTTACCCAGCCAGATTGGGGATGATGATCCAATCTGACGAACTCATATTTTTCAGGGGGTTGAAACCACCAACCAGCCATTGGTTTAGTAGGTAAATGAACCATAGGTTGGCCATTTTCAATAGCAAACTCTTAGTTTACCAGAGTGTTAGCCTTTTTTTGAATACACCAATTTTGCTGATCCCTTTCATTTTCGACCGAAAAGCGACCAGATCTGGCGGTGGCATTGCTACTCTTGCCACTGGCGTGGACCAGGCCAGAAACAGGTTGATATTATGGGTACTTGACTTAGAGAACCCCAAAATCCTGGATTTTTGCTGATGATGGGCTTATTTTCATAGGAAATCCCAGAACTGCATCCAAAAAAGGGAAGATGTTCTGTGCATCCTCTTTTGCACCATGCCAGGGGTGGTCCCCTCAGCTCACCAATCCCGCAACTGCCGTTTCTGAGACAAACATAGCGGTGGAAAATCCCCGGAAGACATTGGGAAACATCAAGTCCCCATTTGCTGTGTTTCCTCTTGGGGTGATGTTTCATGTCTGGCAGGTGCTGAGAGAGAGGAGATCTGGAGAACTCTACAGAAAACAAACAGCTTAAGTTTGGGGAGTTGTACTGAAGTTGTTTTGGTTCGTTTTTGGATCAACACCAATTTGATTTGGATGTTTGTCGGCGGCAAATCTCAACAGCAGCCCACGTCTCAACCTGACAGTGCCGCGGAAAAAGATCAAACTTCAGCAGCCACAGGTTGGTTGAATATATGGGTAGGGGTGAAGATTGATATGGAGGTTTCCTCAAATGGGGTACCCCAATAGCTGGATGGTTTATGATGGAAAATCCTGTTAAAATGGATGATTTAGCGGCCCATTTTCAGGAAACCCCCATATACTTGCGCATATTTGAGCATGAATGGGTAAACATATAGAGCTTACCAATCAACTACAAGGATATCAGCAGCACAAATTGGTTATATCACCAATTTGTTGGTGTTATTTTCTGAGGATGCCGTTTGATGTTCAAATTACTCAAACGGGGGTTTGGTTGGCTCAACTACCAACCAACCAACAAAATGGCGCTGAGATTTCCCCAAAAAGCATATCGGCGAAAAAAAATGGCTCGATAGGTCGGCCAAGGAGCCCATAGAAATTATAGAACATCTATCATAAAATATCCCAAATATAATTATTATTATGGGATTATATAATTTATTGGGATATGAGAGTAATCTATTTTTCTATGGGATGGGATTTATTGGGATATGATAATAAATCCCATCCCATATTAGCGAAGACCATGGTGCTGGAATATGGACACCAACATTTGCCCGGCAGTCCAAAATCACCTAGTGTTGTAGGTTTTCATATATCAGCACCATGGTTCGCATCTGGGCAATAAATCCCATGAATCAAAGTCCTACGGTCCCATGGCTGTGCATCTCTGAGGTCCGGAGCTGTGAATGAACCCCTGAGTTTGCGCTTCAACAACGCCAGCCTGGAAGCTGGAAAGGTGAACCGCCGGGAACGGATCTGGAAGGATAGCCAAATTATGCCAAGGGATCCAACAATTGGGGGTTTCCTGTAAAAATGGGGGGGTACCCCTAAATCTTCCATTTCAATAGGAGTTTCCATAACAAAAAACCATCCAGCTATTGGTGTACCATATCCTGAAATTTCCGTATTCTATCTACTTGAGGATGATTATAATGATTAGTACTGATCAAATATATCTAGATACCCTCTGGTTATTTAACATAGCCATGGAGAATGGCCCATTTATAGATGGTTTACCTATTGAAAATGGTGATTTTCCATGGCAAACTGTAACAAATATCCAGATGGTATATATTCCCCAAATAGTCATGATTCAAACCCTATATATTTATAGATGGTAGTTGGATACTACAAAAATCTAGAACCACCCTGCTCTGGTCCCCGTGGCTCGGCCTGGCCGTAGGCATACACCGTTGGCGTGCGGGTGTTGAACCCGGGCGGTCGCCCATCAGCGTCCCTTGGATGGGGAAACCTCGATGGCAGTGATTTTGGTGATTTATCACTATCTTGGTAAAACCTTATATTTAAGAATATCAAGATATATATATACTACTCAATCTTGACACACTACTTTTATATTTAAAACCTCACAAGAGTAGCAGGCTGAATTCATCCGCTGTTCACAATGATCAACCCATGGGCCCCTTATGCGGTTGCTGCGCCGAGGGACAGCAACTATTGGGGCATCTCTCTTCAGGCGCTGAGAGATCAGCACGGTGAATGGTTATGGTTTGGTTAATGACTGAAGGTGTGACTGAAAGGCTATCGGCTATTGGAACGGAAGTATCCAAGATGAACATATAATATCTGTTTTATGTATGTTTGTTGCAGATCAAAGGGAGAGCCCTATGAAGTTTTAGTTTGCGTTTAGCGGTTTAGCGTCAACCTGTGGCTTGGCCAATCCCCATGTTGGCGATGCTGAAAAACGTGCATAACTTAACCCTCTGGTAAACGTTTACAGTTTGCGAACTGGAAAATCACCATGTTTGAGAACGGTAAATCATGGTAAATCAACTATTTCTATGACCATGTTCAATGGTTATGTAAGAAATTACCAGAGGGTAACTTAAATATCTTACAGTAAATAACCATGATTAACCATATAATAACCACATATTGACCATTACTAACCATGGAAATCCCATTAAAATCCCATTAAATCTCATTAAACAACTTTAATCCCAAAGGAAATCCGGTAACAACTTGACAATCCGAATGTTTTTTTCGGTCAGGATCACACCAGAGCCACCTTCGATGCGAATCTTCGCATCCCAGGGTACCTTGGGCTGCTGTTCGATGGCTTTTTGCTATTTGTCGATCAATTCCCTGGGGGGATATGCAATGAATATGTCATGAATATGTAATGAATATGTAATGAATATGTAATGAATATGTAATATATCACATATATCCAGTCATGTCCAACTTAGTTGAGCTTGGGGCGAGGCAGTCACCAGTCATGTAGTTTTCAAAGTTTGCGGTGATCCAATGCCGGAAACCATCGATTTTCCTATGAAGATCATAGGGGGGTTTTCCGGTTAAGATGTTCCCATAAACCCATCCATTGAATTCCCATATGAATCCCTCAATTGTAATGTGTGCATGATTTTCTAAATGCTGGTCCAATTGAATTTCATTCTGTTGGATGCTGATATCACTGATATCCTCATCTGTGTCGATTGAAGAAATGTGCGAAGATCCCTTTTCGCCATGAAATTCCCCAAGACATCTGAATCATTCTGTGCAACATCAAACGTTGGCCCATTCAGTATGTGAATCCCCTAATCTGGTTGGTGGTTTGGAACCAGCAACAAATAGGGATTTAATGGGATTTAATAGGGATTTATATATAACCATTATAAATGGTATATCATAACTGGTTGGTGCTTTCAAACATTTTTTATTTTCCATAATATATGGGATAATCCTTCCCATTGACTTTCATATTTTTCAGAGGGGTAGGTCAACCACCAACCAGAAATGGAAGGTCCAATGCGAAAATGATCGATTTCTGGTGGAAAACTCCGAATTCTGTTCCTCGACATCACTGAGGTTGGAACTGAAATCCATCCCCATTACCTGCAATGGCACTGGTCCGGGGACCAATCATTGTGAGAAGCGTTGAGAAGATCCGAAACTTCACATGGAACCATACCCAGATGCGAACCATGGTGCTGGTATATAAAAACCTACAAAACTGGGTGATTTTGGACAAGGGCAAATGTTGGTGTGCATATTCCAGCACCAGGGTTCGCATATGGGATATGAAACCATTTGGCACGAGGTTGGACGAACTCTGATCCACGTGTGCTCACTATCGTGCCCTGGCTCGCAAGAGATCCCCATGAAAATCCGATGAAATCACCATGAAATCACCATTAAATCCTATTATATCACCATGAAATCCAGTGAAATCAATGGATATTTTGGGGTTGTCACCCATTCGTGATAACCCATTGGGGATGGTTGACCATTGCCACAGTGACAGTACGCCCCCATTCACCAAGTGGTTGCTCAACAGGGCACGCGGGATGCACGAAGTGTATCGAATTCTTGATTTTATCTTCAAAGCTTGTGATCAAATTCAATTCAATACTAATTTGATTTTGGCTTCATGCCAGGAATAATTTAATAGTAAATTAATAATGTGGTTAAAACAATGTCATAAACCACCCCATGTTTGATGCTTTATACCCATCAAAATGGTGACTTCGGGATGCTTTATGGCATTGTTTGAACCACATTAGTTGTATCCTCCACGGGGAATACCCTCTGGTAAACTAACATAGCTATTGAAAATTGCCATAGAAATAGTGGAATTACCCATTAAAAATGGTGATGTTCCATAGTTATGGTAGCTGACCAGAGGGTGACCACATTAGTTGTATCCTGTAGGGGGAATATCCCCACAGCTCAGGTCTTGATTCAGATCCGCGTGTTGCACGAAATTCCCTCCGGCACCCTGCAGAGATTCGTGGTTCGCGCGCCGGGGGAGCTCAGTGGCGCGGTGGTTTTTTACGAAAACGATCGGTGGGTGGGTTGGAACCAGCAACAAATAGGGATTTAATGAGATTTAATAGGGATTTAATAGGGATTTAATAGGGATTTATATATGACCATTATAAATGGTATATCATAACTGGTTGGTGGTTTGGAACAAGACTTTATTTGCCATTTCATATATGGGATGTCATCCTTCCCATTGACGAACTCATATTTCTCAAGATGGTCATTGCACCGCCAACCAGGAAAGGTCAAGTTGATATAGTTCATGGGGATCTGTTTTAAGCATAAAAAATATAGAATTCCAATAGTTAGAACTGGTTGGTGGTTTGGAACATGAATTTTATTTGTCCATTCAGTTGGGAAATTCATAATCCCAACTGACGAAGTCATATTTTTCAGAGGGGTAGGTTGAAACCACCAACCAGCGAGATTTGCTGCATGGGATAATCTACCCCAATTTCACGGAAACTCCATCTATACCGGTAAATGGATGAGAACTGGGGGTCCCCCCCATTTCAAGACCATCATATATCATCATGTGGGTTTGTGTGAATATAGGCTTACCCCGACATGTCCCTCTTTCTTTTCGCCTCATCTGACTCATCTGTAAGAATTCCCCATGGCAACGTCGGCACCAAAAAACGCCTTTCAGGCCTGAAGGTATTATGTTCAACGAGGATCCAGCCAAGGCAGTTGGGAAAATTGGAGGGCTAGCGTGATATTTACATAGCTATTGAAAATTGCCATTTATAGTGAGTTTTCGATTAAAAATGGTGATGTTCCGTAGTTATGTTAGTTTACCAGAGGGTATCAGCCATTTCAACAAGATTTCAGCATCAAATGATTGACCTTTCATGGAATGTTTTCCAAGTTTCTAGCGAGTTGGCAAGGTGAGTCAGCTAGCCGTGGCCATGCGCAGCTGCCTCAAGAGATGAAAGATGTCAAAACATGTCAAAACAGACAAAACAGCCTGTTTTTTTGGTCACTTTTGTTCAGTTCCTGATTAGATCTTAGAATCATCAGAAGATCTACCAGTTCCTGAGAAGATCTGATTAGATCCATCCAGATCCCTCAAAAGATTCGGCGGACAATTCCATGTCATGTTGGTGAAATTAACTCGAGATCCCATGAATTTTTTGATGTTAAAATTCCCCATCTGTTTTTAGTTCAACCAGTCGAATCCCTATCTTTTCCATATTTCCATCAGATTTTACATTTGAAAAATGATACATAAATCATCATACATCACATTTTCCAGAGATGATCCCCATAGTTTTCTTCTTCCACGCCATGTGGTTCCACCTCTTCCCTCTCCTGGGCGCGGGAGCGCTTCCGCTGCCGGAGCTGGATGTGGTACAACGCTTGCCTGGATGGGAGGGCCAGCTGTTGTCCAAGCGCCGTGCCGAATCCAACGGTTCCAACGGTTCCAACGTGGGTTTCATGGGAAAATCCACCCGTTTCTGGATGAGTTGTCCACAAAAACCCATCCGTTTATGGTAGGGGAAACTTGCTGATGGTTTGGTCGTTGGGAGGATTTATCGATCATTTATGATGATTTTCCTATGACAAATGGTGATATACCATATGAATCATATATGGTCCACCATTGATGAATTTTCTTATATAAAAATGCGTTGAGTTCGGGGATTTTCTGATGGTTTCGTTGTTGGAGAAGTAGAAACTAGTGTTTACACATGGGTTCAAAAAACATCAAAACATGGTGATACAGGTGGATATGATAGATGATGATTGATGATTAGTTTGAAGATCGTACTAAACCTTCTAGCATGGGGAATATCAGAATCCATGAACTTGGAATCCTGTTCTCAAGTTGATGACTGGCTGGGGATTTTCGAGCACATTTTTGGGATGGATTAGAACCACCAACCACTGATGAGGCGTCAGGAGGTTGGAAACCGCCCAAAAATCGTAGGACTTCTGCTGGCCCCCAGGACCTATTCAGGTTACGTCCCCGTTGGTGAAGTCGATGGACGCAAGATGTACGAACACTATCTGTTCTTTGACCCTTGGCTCATGGGGGGGTTGATGTCCGGGCACTGGTTGAGAGGCAAAATGACCTGATTGGAAAGCTGAAGTGGAATTGGGATATGGGGGTTTCCTAAAATCAAGGTACCCCAATAGCTGGGTGGTTTATAATGGAAAACCCTATTAAAGTGGCTGATTTGGGGGTACCCCTATTTTAGGAAACTACCATATAGAAAGAATCTCATGTTGGTTGCGAACTTTGCACGGACAAGGATTGAAAAAAAAAACACCACACCCCCGGCATTTCGGTCTGGACGATTTGTGTGGCCCATTCCACCAGGAGAGCGAAGGAGATCCAAAGAAAGATCCACTTATCATGTGGACGACACTTGGCTCCAAGATGCACCAGTGCCATCTGGGTCCCCCGATTCGATAGTGGTAAGTTGCTGAACGGTTCACCAAAAAGTGAGTGTTGGATAAGATATTGGGACATAAATGGACATAATATATATATATGTACACATATATCATAATATATCAGTGTATATATATATATATATATATATACGCAGTATATATATATACATGTATATATATATAACCTCATGACCCTAGTTCTAAAGCAACAAAGATCACGAGACGTCACGAGGGCCCCCCGTGAGGGCCCCCCGGTTCCGCCAGGAACGGAGGGCCCGGTGCCTCATCGTTGATCGGATCCTTTACAGAGCTGGGACCCTACTACCTGTCACACCTGTCCACCGAAACCGACTCCTATAGGCTGGGAGGACTGGAAAATCACCATCTAACTGAGAACGGTTTTTTTCAACCTATATCAACTATGGGCCTATGGGCCAGCTATGCAACAAATGACCAGATATCATTGTATCACATTCTTTCCCTCTAATAGAGGGAGTACTATTTTTGGATCCCAGCCCCCCTTTTTCAAAAAAGAGGAGTGCGTATCGCTGCAGGCGTACTGGAGTCCCCACATTGTTCAAGAGCTCCTACCGATGCTTGGTGGATCACTGGAACCCAAGGAGATCATGGAAAAGTCGGAGTATTGGCCATGAATTATCGGGATTTACCCGCTGGTAAACTAACATAACTATGGAAAATCACCATTTTCAATGGGAAAATCCACTATAAATGGCCATTTTCAATAGCTACGTTAAATTACCAGAGGGTATCTATCCAAAGAATCAACAGAATAGATGACCAACAGTGAAATTTTGGACGACGGTTTCTAAAGGTTTTTTGGGGCGAAGTTCTTCACATAAATGCAACGGGCATTTTCGTTCGTTCAACCACGATGTTGTGAGGTGGTGCGTTTTGTTTAAGCGGAAGCCTCATAGCCCATCTTTTAGTCAGCCCAGGATGGACCAAGCTGGGCGGCCTGATCATTCGGAGTCTCGTCGGTCAGTTTCGCTCTGCGGAGGTCAGTTTTTCCCTGTCGCTTTTTTGGCGGCTTAACTCAGAGGAACTGACAGAGGTAGGGATCTATGGATCATCTATGAATCATCTATGGATCTCGGATTATGTCCGTGATGGGATGTTTAGATTCCTGGTTTGGAACTGGAGGATTCAATAGGCAGAAACAACAGAAAGGTATGGGCAATGAGCAGCTGGCTGTCAGGATTGCATCTCCAAATACGCGCTGGGAATATCCCAGTACCAAGGCATTTCTTCGGGTTTTTTGGGCCTTTCAAAACTTTCCAATACTTTCCAGCCTGCAGAAAACAGGATACTATCAGGAATCCATAACTTGATTTCTTGGATCTATATGGTCCAAAGATGGTTTTTACCCGAAACGTCTGGGGACGGTCCATCCATCAATAGTTGATGTATCCATGATGAATTTTTGAGGATTCCCATGGGATGACCATGAAAAATTTTCCAAATGCACTGAAGGCAGCTGGATGAAAAGGCAATTATCTGGGTAAATTATAACGACCTCACTGCGACCGAACCCTGGAATCATGGTTAATAAGGGGAATCATCCCCTTTTATGGCCGAACATTTCAGGTTTGTGAACTATTATAATTTGCCCAGAATTATGATCATTATGGTCATTATGGATCATTAACATACATACATATTGTACTTATGATATTATTTATCTATATGATATCAATGATGAATGATCATTCATTCGATCATTATGGATTATATGGATCTGTGTAAATTATCATATTGCTCTAATCTGAAATGTAAGGCTAGCTATGGGGATGTTTCCCCGATACTTTCACCATGATTATAGTGAGGGAGAACAGGCTTCGGTCGCAACATCATTTACCCAGATTATATGGATACTTCGCATAGCTATCTTTATACTTATGAAAAAGTCGGATAGGAGAAGCCAGACCGCTCCAACTGCTTTCTCGGCCACCCCCTTGAGCCAACTGACAGGTTGATGTTTACAAGCGGCAGTTTTGACTGAGCAGTGTTTAAAACGCCTGTTCATGATTATATAGATGATTACAATTTCTGGTTGGTGCTTTTGAACATGAATTTTGTGACTTTCCATTCAGTTGGGAATTTCATCATCCCAACTGACGAACTCCAATCATTTTTCAGAGGGGCAGGTATACCACCAACCAGATACAAACTAATGTATTGTGGAAAATCACAATCCCTGAGGGGAAGTCCGTTCTCAACCAACCCGTACATAAAGGACGACGTTGCGGGTTTTGAACACTGCTCGACTTGGTTAGAATTGGATTCTTTGACCCGATTGACGTATTAGACACTGACCCATCAAAACGACAGTGGCCTATTTGCATATGTTATGATATGATATATACCATTGTAATCTATTGCACCACGATTACTATACTCCAATCCAATAGGGTTCTATATCATATCTATATACCATCAATACGATAGCCCATTGACTCTCATTTTAAACAATGGCATAGAATGACTATGTAGATGTTTGTGAGATACCCTCTGGTAAACTAACATAACTATGGGAAATCACCATTTTTAATGGGAAAATCCACTATAAATGGCCATGTTCAATAGCTATGTAACAAATTACCAGCGGATAAATTTCAAATGCTGCCGCCAAAAAAATCGCACATCATCATCATGCCATTTTGATCAGGAATCTGCCGCCTCCGGTGGGTTTCTCCTACTGCGAGCCCGCGGGTCCCAGTGGTGATGGTCATAGCTGCGGCTCCTGGAATGATACGCAGACGGCCAGGCACAGCTTGATCTTCATGGAGAATTGGATGCAGAAATTTCCTCAGAAACTCGGCGTTTTTTTGCTGAAGAAATTCGTATTTCACGGTGGCCCAAGGAACAGTTCTATATACATGGACAATACAATACTCCTATAACTCAGTGTTATAATGTGTTATATATATATACATATATATATATTGTATATATATATTGTATATATATATATATATATTGTATATATATATGACTATGAACCCATCAAAACAACTGTTAGCTGGGCCATAACTGTAGAGATTGGTGGCTAAATGGTTGAAAAAAATGTCTCAAAAATTGATAAAAATGGCTGGTAGGTGGGGCGAAATGCTGCTGGTACGGATTTTATTGGAGTGAAAGGTTGAACTGGCCAGGCTGGATGGGAAAGTTCCCCAGAAATGATTTGCAGCCATTGCAGCCAGGTAGTTGGTTGGGGATGTTGGGATCATGTTTTTTCTTGGGAAACCCTGTTGAAATTCCAACCTTTAAAAATGGTGATTTTAAGCTGATTGTGTATTATTATGTACCCTCTGGTAAACTAACATAGCTATTGAAAATTGCCATTTATAGTGGATTTACCCATTAAAAATGGTGATTTTCCATAGCTATGTTAAATTACCAGAGGGTATTTCCCACATGATTTGAATGTATTTGACTTTAACAACATGGAATGCCGAATTTTTGGGACAAGGAAACCGGGCAAATCAGCTGCCTGCATTGTCGAAGTCCCAGAACGAACACGGTTTTTTTCCTGGAGATTCATCAAACAGAAGCCTTCAGATTTTGTATTGGTATCAATTCTGGTTGGTGGTTTGGAACATGATTTTTATGACTTTCCATTCAGTTGGGAATTTCATCATCCCGACTGACGAACTCATATTTTTCAGAGGGGTAGGTATACCACCAGATTTGAATCGTCAGCTTTCCCTATGTCTTTGTTTTCGCAGGTATTCAAGCCACGACTTGTACCTCGCTGGGGAATCCTACGCGGGGGTCTATGCCCCTTGGCAACAAGGTATCCAATTTTGAGGGTATCTCTGAGCCCTCACCAGGTGTTCCTCTATTGAGAGGTTTGAGGTTCCCATATTTCACCCTTTTCCACAGAAACAATCAGTGGCATGTTGACCCAAATTATGGGTCAGTTCTTAATGGCGATTAGTTCCTGAAACGTTCCCTTGGATTTTCCCACACTTTCCCTTGACATCTCCGGGCTTAGCGCGGAGGTTCCCATGTTGGCGCGGCTCATGCTCTCCTCTCCTCTGCGGCAGCAACTGAAGGGCATTGCGGTCGGGGATGGCTGCACCTGCGGATCTGTCAATGGCGCACAGTGTCTGGAGACTGGGTGGGGATGAGGATGGCTGGGATGGGGAACTGCATCATACAGGGTCACCTTGATGTGTATGTATACATATACATGCATATATACATATATACATATATATGGCATTGACTGGCCATATCCGCTGAAGTGGCTTTCAACATGTTAGAACCATGGCTTCTCAACGTACCTCGTCACCGTGGTTCCCTTGCGGTGGCCTCTGGAGGAGACTGCGGGTCCCTTCTTCTCCGTGGAATTCTTTCATGGCCATGGGCAGCTTCCTGGGTATAGATCGAAGCATCCAAAAATGGGGCCGGAAAGCCTCTAGGTTTACCAACAGTTTGCTGAAACTATCGGAAAATGACCATTTCTAATGGGTAAAGAAGGTAGATTGACCGGTGAAGTTGGAAGAATCCTAGTGGGACCCCCGTTCGATAGCGGTTTGTTGGTGAACAGCTCACGAAAAAAAAAACTGTTGGGTTTATTCTTGGGATACATCGAACTTCTTAGATAGGGGTATAAACCAACTCACAATGTTTGGGGGCCCCACTATGTACTAATGGGGTACTCAATATAAAGGGTGTGGGATTACTCTCCATGTTCTTCCCATTTTCAGGGATTGATGGTTGATAAACTGGTGAAATCTTGAGCAGAATGGGTATCTAAACGGCAGGAAAATGGGTAGAAATGGTTAGTAACTAGGTGGAAAACCCTCCGATCATTAAACATGATCAATGAAAATTCCAGGATCCTAAAATGGAGCTACGTTAGTTAGTACCATATTTCAGGCCATATTTTCTGGGGATATTCCCTGAAATTTAGGCCATTAAACATGACAGTGGACCATTCTCCGGAGGCTCGTCCAAAATTTGATGACCGGAGGCCTGCTCCGGATGTCCCACCGAGAAAAAATTGTTTGTCCCATGATTTTTTGTAATTTACGAATAAGCTGGTTGCTTGGTTGGATAATATTCCTATAGATATGAATAATGTGGAATAATAATAAGATAAGATCCATGCCCAAAAGTTTCATTTATTCGGCCATTTTCCAGCCACCTTTGATGCCGGACCGTCCCGCAAAGAGGATGAAGTAGTGGTGAAATACTTCGGAAAGCCATGGAAAGCCCCAAAAAGATTGAAAAGTCATTTACCCTCTGGTAATTTAACATAGCTATTGAAAATGGCCATTTATAGTGGATTTTCCCATTAAAAATGGTGATTTTCCATAGTTATGTTAGTTTACCAGAGGGTAGTACTGGTTTAGGATGTGACTTTTCCATCTGAAATTTGGGGACTTGCCTCTGGCGGCCAAGCATCAAATATCTGGCTGCAAAAAACGTACTCACGAATCGTTTTCCGTCACTGATGGTGAATGTAAGAAGAAAGATCCCCAAGTGGCCTTAAGATAACAGGTATTTTCACGTTCGTGAATGATGAAATAATTCAGCCAGAAAAAAAAAACGGGTTCCATATTTTGGGGGTACCCCATAGCTGGATGGTTTAGGATGCAAAACCCTTTTAAAATGGATGAGTTGGGGGTACCCCTATTTCAGGAAGCCCCCATATGTATCATCATCTGGACATGTTTTCAAAGCGGAGGTCGACGACAGTCAGCTTCAGCCCGTGAAAACTTGTGCAACTCATGGCACAATCTAGCTTTATCCAAAAATAGGCCAAGATCCAGTGGTTTGTCATGGCCATATCTACTTATATTGTGGAATATCAATTTGTATTCGGTTATGATTTATCCTTAATTTGAACAACCAACAACCAACACAAGATAAATTGATGATTGTTTTCCCAAGAAAATCCATGGCTCAATGGAAACCGCGAGCGAATCCTTGTGAACCCCCCGAGGTTCTCAGACAAGACGTATCGGGAGATTCAGAGCAGCTGTGGGGACGAATTGATTCATGGTGTGAAGAGCAATGCTTGCCACTGGGATCCACGGGGTACACGACTGGGGGACGAATTATATATAGATATATATATATATATATATCTGGGTAAATTATAACGACCTCACTGCGACCGAATCCTGGAATCATGGTTAATAAGGGAAATCATCCCCTTTTATGGCCGCAAGATTCAGATCAGTGAATTATTTAATTTAGCCAGACCCAGATAGATATATTTATGCCATTTTATGCCTATAACATCCGATGAACCATGGGATGTTCATGGGAAGATACTGTTTTTTTTATGCCTATGACTGATATGACGATGGAATTTTAATGGGAAGATCATCTATCACTGGGATAATGAGGATGTATAAGAGTATTTGATGTTATATTGGTTGTAGATACGGGATGTTCACCCCCATGTTAGGATTTGGGGCCCCAACAAAAATGTGTTTTAAAAGGAAGACTTTGTTCACTGCACAAGTGCTGGGTAAACCGACTGATGACTACTGATGACTACTGATGACCCAGTGGAAACGTTTTCGAATAAAAAAAAACTTAAACTTACTGATGGTAACTTACTACTAGTGAAACGTTATCATCTCTACTAAGATGGTAGTTACTACTGACTACTAACTTTTTCGAGGATATCTTAGTAACTTGCCATGGTAATTGGGATGATACCGCTGGAATCCATGGTTGAGGATAGAGCCCAACCAGTGCAGAAAAACCCATCGCTATCCCCTTCAGAGATCAGGATACTATGATTCTGTAAGAATCATGATAGTTACCCTCTGGTAAACTAACATAGCTATTGAAAATGGCTATTTATAGTGGGTTTTCCCATTAAAAATGGTGATTTTCCATAGTTATGTTAGTTTACCAGAGGGTATTCCATAAATTTCCATACTATGTCCAGTGGTACAAAAATCCTGGAAGATCGGAAATTCCATGTCAGTTTCGGATCATCCCATGGACAGATTTGAAGAAAAAACTCGACATCGGCTTCCACATTTAAAAAAAAAACAGGATGAAAAAGTTGGGAGATGGAAAATGATGGAAAGTGATGGAAAGTGATGGAAAGTGATGGAAAATGATGGAAAATGATGGAAAGTGATGGAAAGTGATGGAAAGTGATGGAAAATGATGGAAAATGATGGAAAGTGATGGAAAATGATGGAAAATGATGGAAAATGATGGAAAATGATGGAAAGTGATGGAAAATGATGGAAAGTGATGGAAAATGATGGAAAATGATGGAAACAGCAAATCAAACTGATCAAACTGGGTCTGAAAATAGGTGCCACCCCAGCCACCCCATGGAAAGTTTGGCATCGAGTTCATGGAAAAAATCGAAGAATTCATGGGGATAGGATCTGACGAAGACCTGACCATCGATCTGAAACTTCGGGTGTTTGGAAAGGTGGAAAGGTGTTCATTGGTTTGTACCTAATATATCACTGGTGGGTGGTTTGGAACATGTTTTATTGTCCATTTCATATATGGAATGTCATCCTTCCCATTGACGAACTCATATTTTTCAAGATGGTTATTGCACCACCAACCAGATCACCATTTTTAATGGGAAAACTCACTATAAATGGCCATTTTCAATAGCTATGTTAGTTTACCAGAGGGTACAGGTACTACCATGTTTTTTAGTTTTGAGTCGACCTCAGTTTGAGTGGATACAGCTTGATCTTCCACAGGCGACATCGGCCAACGCCGCGTTGCCGTTACCGAGGTCGATCGGCTTTGGACAAAATGGATCGGGAGAGAGGAGCTCTGCTCTGCATCCGGAAGGTGGATCAGGGTGGTACCGCCAGTAATGTTGTTGCAATCCCCATCAACATGATATTAATTATGCTATCAACCATATATCAACTATATATATATATCCCCATCAACTATATCTATATCACCATATATCATAGTTATGATATCATTGACTATAGATATTATGATAGCATAATTAATATTAACCCATTAACTATAGATAGATCAAAACATGATATAACCCCCATGAAACCCCAGTGACATTGGAGTTAACATGAGTTCACCAACTTAGACGGGGCACCACCCCGGAATTGACGAAAAACCCTTAAAATTGGGAGATACACCACCAAGAATTTGGCATGGCAAACATCGTGCATAGATGATCATAAATACATGTCCGTTTTTCCACTTATTGATGAAAATAGATTACAGTAAATAAATGGACATATAAACTCCCCATTCTCCACTGGAATTTTAAGTTTCAAGAGGACATCATTGGTGCAAGATGCTATCATGGACCCCACCAGTGCTGGGTATATCCTGCCTACCGATGGATCATGGATGGAAATCGTGATTTTTAGGGGATAGAAACAACCAAAATAATGCAAATCCATTCGACCGAGTACTAAGACATGTATTGATCACCTTGGCAAATTTAAGCCCGTTTTCTAATATTGAGAGGCACAGGCCCTTGACGTTTTGCCATTTGTTGCGCCTTTGTTGCGGGTTTGCAAGAAAGAGTTTCAACTGCACTACCAATTTGCTTGTTTTTTGCCTTTTGTATTTTGAGAGCCAAGTTTTGACAGATTTGAAAGCCTGTTATGTTGTCTCCCCAGTTGTTGCTTTAAGACCATTTATTGAGATTTATTGAGCCCATTCTAATGAACGGTGTCAACGTGTCGGCGATGTTCCAGTGTTGCAGGATACAGCTTTGATTACAACCTCTATGAGGAGTGCTACGATATCGACCTGTATGAGACATCCCAACCTTGGCATCAGATCAACAACAGCGGCTGGGATGGCAACATCCATTCTTCGCGGTGTTGGTCCATGGTTTTTAACGGCTTGGATGGGACCAAATGCGAGCATGATGGTCATTCTTAGTAGCAATCATGTAAATCGACATAGGCCGTCAAAGTTTCTTCTTTTGCGCTCTTCCTAGATTGGTGCAATCTGCCATTTGCAGTCGCAGCAGTGGCAATAAAAAATTGCTTCAAGTTGGGATGATTCCCCAGCGAGGCTATGCCTTAAACAGGACAGAAGCACCAAGTACGCCCTGCTACCTTACCATTTCACCATCGCTGATCAGTTTGACCCAGGGCGCACTTGGCACATGGACGGTACGCCCTGCGGTGGCATCCGAGCCCTTCGTGAGTGGGTCAACCAAAGTGTGGTCAAGGATGGTTTTTTTTCTGCGCTTTCACCGGAGGAAATGGCCCCAAAATGGGGAGATCATTTGGAAAGAAAGGAGAAAAAGGTCATGAAGAGAAAAGTGATTGACTTTCATGATTGTAAACTGAAACAGCAAAAATTGAAGACTGGTGATTCATGATCATTTGCTTATATAAATCCTAGAAACAGCAAAAAAAAATGGCGACTTTTCGAGGATGTAAGTGGTATGACTGGAGTTCTTCTGCGTCATTTCTCAGAAGGCCGATGCGTGGCAGCTTCGACAGCATCTTACAGCGGGTGCACCATTTATAATCAATAAAGGTCCATGTCTTGATTTACATTTTTTACAAACCTCTATTGATTCTGGTGATTTATTATCCAACCAGTATAATTCTGGTATATTCTGGTGATGTGGAAATTTCCTAACAATTTTTGCATCACCATGGTCGCATCTTACCCGAAACATGAAGCTCTGGCCCATGGTCGCTTGGGATGCACACTTAACGATGATCATCCCAGTGATTTTTATCCAATCCGATCCCAAGGTCCTTGGCGAATCTCGGGGGATTTTTCAAATCCCACCTGGATTTGACATCTGGTAAGTCATCATGACATGACTTGATCTATTTTTGGGTAGAGCTACGTAAACGTACCATATTTCAGGCCATAATTTCTGGGGATACCCTGAAAATTAGGCCTGAAAAATAGGCCTTATATATGATATGTACCTCCAATTTAGGTTTCTGAAATATCCGTTGATGACAAAGTTTGATCCGCAGGAGGCCTTGCACGTGGCCAAAGATGCCTTCTTCTTCAGTGGTGACAATGGAGTGGGCTTCACCTACAACTTGACGGAACCCAGCCGCTTGCGCCGAACCAAAAATTGGAGGGGAAAATCTCATCGAACTGAATGGGGTGAAGTGCATTGAATTGCTGAGATTTTCGAAAGATGGATACTGGTTGGTGGTTTGGAACATGAATTTTATATAATTTTATGACTTTCCATATATTGGGGGAATGTCATGATATCAATCACTTCAACCTGGGATACATGAACTAGCATTTAAAAAATACCTACTTCTATTACTAATAGTGGTAAGCTCCGAAGATGTTAAGAATTGAACGGGTGGCCAAACCAACTGATGGGTTAATGAATAAACCAACTGGAAGTTATGGGGTATGAATCGTGGGAGAGTAACCACCGATAATTGAGTATTTACTGGCTTACATAGTCCATCATAGTCCGTCATAGTCCATAGATGTCGTCTGCAGCTTGATGAAAGGTCATCCTGGAGTGGGGAGGTAAGCAAGTCCTATTAAATCCTACTAAAACCCTTGGATGTCCCAGTAAATCCCATGTTTTTCAAGGCCTGCTTCCCTGGTACCGCGAGATCATTGAGAAAAAGCAGCTGCGGGTGTTGATCTACAACGGTGATGCGGACCCAGGTTGGGGCGCAGAAATTCGAAGCTGGAGGCTCATTCCCACCTAAATGGGTGCAGTAATAAATTGGACCGGAATTACTGGGGTGAACTAAGCCATTTACGAGTGGGATGAGCCAAGTATGGAGAATTCTAAATCATAACTGGTTGGTGGTTTGGAACATGAATTTTATTTTCCCATATATTGGGAATGTCATCATCCCAACTGACGCACTCCATCATTTTTCGGAGGGGTAGGGCTCAACCACCAACCAGATAAGTCATCACTGGAACTGTACGAGTCGCGGGAATCTCTGTGTCGGTGGCCCAAACCCCAATGGCCTTACTAGTGGCTAAAGTGAGCGTGATATCCTCAAGATATCCCCATTTTTGTGCCCAGAAATCATATCCCCAAGCCCTTTTTTTGGTTTTTACGGCTTTGGGCATATCAGATCTCCATGATCTTCCTCAAATATCTAGTGATTCTAGTGACATTTTTCATATCTCAAATCAAAAAACGGTGTTCCCATGATTTTCCCCTGATATTCCGGTGATATCCTCAATTCCCCAGGCTTGCTGAACAGCGATGAAAAAAAATCCCGGGAATCGTCAGTGAACAGGCTAGACATACCCTCCTGGGTAAGATAGTATAAGTGTATACATAATATAATTATATATATATATGTGTATAATAACATAAACATATAATATACATATATTTGTTAATAATATACATACATAAATCATACATGTACATATACAATATATATATATACAATACCATATGTTATATATACACATTTACATGTGTATATCTTTACATCTACATCTGCAAAAGGCTGTCTTTTGACAGATCTCCAGGTCTGAACAGTTTCTACGGTGAAAACTGGACATCCTCGCTGGGCTTCCCATCGCTTCAATCCTGGCGCCCCTGGACCCGCGATGGGAAGATGCCCCTTGGAGTCACGGATGGGCCATGGGATGATGGCTGGATCGGTCCTTGGGAAATTCCTACGGATTGCCTTTAAATATCGATGGGGCCCAATGAAGATACCTGGCCGTTGCCGAAGAAAAGATCTTATAGCCGGTCTGGTCAACGAACTAACAGTTTGCGAACTTGAAAATGGCCCAGTCGAAATAGTGGATTTACCCAGCTATAAAATGGTGATTTTCCATAGCTATGTTAGTTTACCAGAGGGTAAGTGGCTTAACTATGGTTTATGGTAGATATAATCATAATGTCATATGCAGTTATAATCATAATACTCCATGATTATAATTATTGGGATGAACCATTTTTATGATTATAGGATGTACTTATTATTGGAACTAGCCATTTTCATGATAGAATGAATTCGATGTATAAATAAAGCATAGTTATAATAACTATAATATATATATATATATACTTTAGCTATAGGTATAGAACAATAATCAATGGTATTATAACAATCATAGTTGTTTATATAAACACTACCCAAACTATATATAAAAATACTATATATAACTGGGGAAGCACTGATTTTGGATCACGAAAAGAGTGTGATCCAATCAGTTTCGCCACTCTTGGCATGGGCACATGATCGCGACGTTGCCCTTCTTCCAATATTGGGGAGATGACCCATTATTAACCTAAAACTGATCTTTAAAATCCATCAAAAATGTATGTTTGATGATGTTAGGTACTCAAAAAAGTCACCCAACACTCTGCCTTCTTATTGCTGGATCCCAACCGTCCTGCAACGCATATATACCTCATGTTTTCCTTGCCATTTCTTCGATCACCAAGGCCCAGAAACTATGGCTGGATGGTAGGGGAGGGGATTTTTATACTCACGAATAATATATATATATATATATCATTATAGTCATTATTTCCCATTAGATACTAATAGTTGTTGATATATCCCATTAGTTAAAAGTTAAAAATCCTAGGTCACCTATTTGTGCCAGCCAAGGAAAATGGGTGGCTATGCCACGCGCTACGTCACGGATTTTGACTACGTGACCATCCGTGGCGCAGGGCATATGGTTCCAGAGTATAAACCCGAAGCAGCATTCGTGATGACGCTAGGCTCAAACAGGATGTGGATGTGGGTCAAAATGGAAGACCTAGGGGACCATAGATGTTAGTCTAGTTTAGTACTAACCATCCAATTATTGGGGTACCTAATTTTGACCCATACCCATGTGATTTCTATTTTTTGAAACTCTAATTCACGGTATCAGCCATGAACAGCACTAGCCGCCTTCACTGTGTGCCCAGTGAGAAATGCTGGCAGAGAGGAAGCGAGAACATATGAAAACATGCATAACTGGGGTATTTCTCTTCAAAAACAATAGTGGGCCCATGTGTTTCTTGGAGCTTTGAAGTGTTGACATCCCGAAAATCGTCTTGCACAGGGCAGCACTGGGGTTCAAACGAACACAGTTTGCCACCCAGTGTCGACCTGTTGTGTGGCCCATCATCCGTGTGTCGCCTAAGCCATGCCGCCACTCTATGACATCACGGTAAAGAACACCTTCTTGGACTTCGAACCAGTGGACCTTTCCCAATCAGAACAATGTTTCCGCCAAACATTGTCTTGTCCTTGCTTGTCCTTCCTTGCCACAAGTGAGGCTGGGGTGAAGACAGACAGCTCTGGCTCCTCTGGGTCCTCTGGGTCCTCTGGCTCCCAGTTGCGAGACGTTGCAAGTTCAGTATCCACTGACAGCGACATTCTGCCAAACAAAGGTGTGAATCGGAAAGCCGTGGAAAAGCTCCGGGGGCAAGATGTGGGCATCGGAAACCGCGGGTCCAAAAAAGCCCTGGCAACGCAGATGAGACTCAACAAACAATTGATGCAGGCGCGCCCATCAAGTGGCAAGAAACCTGACATCTTCGCTTTGGTTCGGACTCACATCCACCAAATGAATGCAGTGAACTTGTCAACGGCTATCCATCGCATTGCTCGACTTGGGGGTCCTGGAGAGAATGAGACGTCTGTGTTGGAGGCCTTGCTCACTGTCATCGAGGAGAAAACATGGCGACAGCTGCAAAATGACGACGATTCCATGCCAGCAGGCTGTGCCACAATTGTTGCATGGTCTTGTGCCAGTTTGCAGGTGCCAAGATGTGGCAAGATGTGGCAATTTTTTGTTGTTTTGCGTGGTGGGTTTGTACTGGGATACTGGAACCCCCCTGACACCGCCCCAACTGTTGAACCTGTTGTATCCTGTTGTAGTATGTTGTAATGCTTACAATGTATTACAATTTACACAATGGTTGCCAACCCTTGCTGCGCAGGTCTTTCGACCAGATTTCTTCGGAGCGCTGATTCAGGTGGTGGAACCAAAACTGGGCAGCTGCAAAGACGTTGAGGTCACAAATCTCCTCTGGGCATGTGCTCAGCTCGTCAAACACCAAGCTCCTGAAGACGGCCCAGGAGTTGGTCGGCCACTTTCTGCGCTGATGGATGCGGTTGAAGTCTACTTCCAGGGTCGGCTTCAAGAGATGCAAAGTCAGATTCTCGTCTCAGCACTTGTCTCAGTTGCCATGCTGTCTGCAGTCGGGAATCTTTCTTTGACTTCCCTTTTCAGCAGCATCTGCGATGCTTTGGCATTGAAAAGTAGTGAGCTGTCATTGAACAACAAGACTCAGCTAGGAGTTGCAGGCCGGATCATGACAAAATACCACGAACAAGTGGTTCAGGCCGTGTGCAAATCCTTCTCTGAGAAGTGCCCGGAATTAGCTACGTATTTCCGTGTCTGATTTCTCCAGTTTAATGCGCTCGATATTCACACAGCTGGAGGGGGGCGCCACTGCGAATCAGTAATCTAAAGTTGTCTGAGAACTGCGGGGAAACTTGAGTTCAGTCCATCAACGACGGCATGTCGTGACTCAGGGGCACGTTGCAGTTCTTTAATCTGCCAACCCAGGATGTCTTGAAAGGGGAAGCAGAGGTGCATTCTTGATGTCACATGTGGTAGATTCAAAAGGCATTTCTCAAGGCATATCTTGGAAAGCTGCATCTGTTTGCACCTTCTCCCATCGAGAATCCTGTTTACATTCTAAACTCCTTGGCATCACGTCGAGTGATGTGAGATCCAAGAGCTGGAAACTCATGACACTGCTAAATCTCCAGGTGCATTGGGGCCAGATAACTTTAGCTGTGTGGAGAATTGGAGAGTTGGACCACCCCCAGGCTCTGGGTCTCAACGGTCTCAAATTGGAAGCGTGACCCTCGCCAGCTTGTCACCTGTAAGACTACAGTGCACAGAATGCTGGCTTCAGCTCCGCGCAACAGCCTTGGGTGTTTCCATAAATGGGGGGTTCCCCAAAATGGATGGTTTATAAAGGAAAATCCTAGTCAAATGGATGATTTAGGGGATGCATCCATGTGTTTTTTCAGAGCTGGGACTGAAGCAGGTGATACCGAGATTTCGTATCGCAACATGCTGAGAGTACAGCGTAGCTGTACAACAGATAGAAGGCCAGGCCGGTGTTTAAAGGATCCTTTGCCGTAACGCCGATGTCTGCAGAGCACTGGCGCTTGATTGCACCCGGGAATTCCTGTGCAGAACAGAAGTAAGAAGGAGACAATGAGCTGCAATGACATATATTTGCAGATACTTGCAGGTTAGGTAAAAGAATTGAAGGCTCATTATGGTCAGGGATTTGATTGAAACTGTCTCTTTGGACTGTGAAGCTGTGTCTATGTGCTGGATGTTTTTTGCAGAATATCGATTCCACCACTTCGAAATTCTCTAAACAAGCACTTAAAGCACTTAAAGCACTTAAAGCACGACCACGGGGCACTCAATTCAGTCGTCACTGCAGATGGGACCTGCCCCTGACCGAACTGTCAGGAGCCATAGTGGATCCAGTGCCAAAAAGGTCCCTGGGGAGTGAATTTCCTCGTTCTTGTTTGCATTGAAGCTCTCTGGTCTTTCTTGTACACTTCCAGATTCTTCTCTTCACTATTCCAAGCTTCTCTTTACTCCTTTCTTTGCTTCTCTTTGCTTCTCTTCTCTTGTCTTCTCTTGTCTTCTCTTGTCTTCTCTTGTCTTCTCTACTCTTTTGTACTCTTTTCCTTTCTATTCTACTCTTCTCTGCTTCTCTCTTATCTCCACTTTTCTCTCTACCCTTCTTGCTCTTATGTTTTTTCTACTCAGATCTCATCATTTTTTCTTTCACCCTTCTTCTTTACTGTGGACATCGCCCTGTCGCACTCAGTTTAAACATGTTTAAACCTATGCGCGCAGCCTGGCAACCCACTCCTAAGGTCCTAAGATCTGTATCTCTTGATGCCTCTTGACGCCTCTTTTCTCCTGACGCTCTTTTTCGTGACAGTTCTTTCTCTTGCTCTGTATCTCTCTCTCTCTCTCTCTCTGTTTCGTAGCGTCTCTATCTCCCAACATCTCTTTCTGTTGAAGAGCCATTCTCTCGACAAATCCCTCTCTTCAAACCTGAAACGCTCGTAACACAAAGTGTGGACCTCTAAACTTCCTCTTTTATATATTTATATATTTGTTATCCTGATTTATCTGACTGTTCTTGAAACTGATGCTGAAACTAGCAGAAAAGCTGCAAGCGCATTCCTAAGATGGAGTTGGATAGAATATGATTAATCATCGTGAAGATAACAAGAATGGAAGGGTAGAAGTCTACTGGCACGATCCCACAGCCAGTGAATGGGTTTGTCTTAAATGGGTTCTATCCCCAAACTTTTCCCAGGATCTAGGGATTATCATGATTATGGGTATCCCCAAATTTACATATGATTCATATATATATATACATATATTAATATTTTTAATATATACATATATACATATACATATTTATATGATTTATGTGTACGTTCCCTTTATCTCCTCTTGTTGCCGAAGAAGTTGTTTCGATTTCCACCCAAGCGGCGCTCGCTCCGCCGCTCCGAGGCTCCAATCGTTCCTTTTGAACCAGGACTACCCACAGCTGCGGATGCCCAACAGCAGCCGATTTGGGGCGCTGGCGCCCATCGTTCTTCCTCCCATCGTGGAGTAGCATGGGATGGTTTGATGTTTGATGTGCAAAAAAAAATCACCTGAAATGTTGGGATTTCATGGGATTTCAATGGCGATAATTGTGATTTAACGAGCCTACATGTTGTGATTTTCCTTGCACATGAGGAGATTGATTTTTAGTGCGGACCAGCAAAAGACTGGGCGAAAGTTGGAGATGCGATCAGCTTTTCTGGAGAAAGAATGTGTTGGCAGCCCGGCCTGAGTTTGAACAAGTTTGCGGCTGGTCATGGTTCCACATTCTAACAGAAACTCAACATGTTGATCATCCCTCTCATTCTTGGAACTTGCTTCGGTAGGTTGATGGGTTGCGGTCTTGTGGTCTTGCCTTTTATGGAAGAATACAACATCCGGTTGAAAACAGGGCATCCAATAGCAGCCATGAATTCTGTGATGATTGTTTTTTCTCCATGGTGATCGGTGCTTGTTGTTTATGTTTTGGATCACACACCGAACTCGCCAACAATATTGACCAAGATTTTGGTAGTGGCTCGACAACCATGAATCATTACTTGGTATCACTGTTGATGGTCCCAACAACAACAACAACAACACATCTCTATGATTACCCCCATGCAGTTCAACCGCCAATCGGATAATCTGGCTGTATTTGTGTGTGGGGATGCATTTCTATACATACGTAAAGACGCATCATATCTAATATATATATAGAGATAGATAGATAGATAGATAGATACATAGATAGATACATAGATAGATACATAGATACATACATACATAGATACATACATACATAGATACATACATACATAGATACATACACAGATACATACATAGATACATACATAGATACATACATAGATACATACATAGATACATACATAGATACATAGATACATACATACATACATACATGCATACATACATGCATAGATATTTACATACATACATACATACATGCATACATACATACATGCATACATACATGCATAGATATATACATACATACATACATACATACATACATCCATACATGCATACATGCAAACATGCAAACATGCATACATGCATACATGCATACATGCATAGATATATATATATATGTATATGTGCACTGCAAATTGCACTGTACATATAAAAAGGTTGCTGGTTGTGATCCTGTCCGCTGTTTCATCCGCAGTTTGTGCAGGTCTCGGTCTTACCAAAACCAACACCCCTTGCGGCTAGCCATTCCAACACAAGTGGCTGGGGATCTCTTGTGTCTTGGCCTGGCCGTTGCCTGGTGATCTTCTTGGGGCTATGGATACCATAGGATGAAGATCCATAATTCCCAGCTATTTTGGTGTGGGGGTCAAATGACCCATATCCATTTAAAGCGGGGGGCCCTTCCCGGTGGGGGTAACACAAATCATCGCCGCTTGTTGAAAAGTGGAAAAACTCCAAGGATTCAAGCCCGCAGCATATTGAAGTCATTGTTGATAATTTTTAAAAATGAAACTGTGTTGAATTGTTGGTAAAATCCCAATGTGTTCTTCATTGAAGAAATTGATGCGCTTCCGCGTGGGGCAGAGGTCCTTGTACCTGGATGAGCAAGCCCCCCTGGAGCGGATCTCAGTTATGGGCAAGTGGATGGGATTCTGATTTGAATGGTTTTCTTTAAAGGGGGAAATCATTCATCAATGGGGATATTCTATGATATTCTATGATATTCTGAAGATATAGAATATCATTGATTCAAATACATTATGATATTCTGATATTCTATGATATTCTATGATATTCTGATATTTGAGCTTGTCAATGGAGTATAACTATGGGATAATCCCCAATGTTTCTTGGGATATCCACGACTGGAACTGCACCCCCAACGATTTTTGGGATCAGTCCAAGGGGCCTGGGATGGTGGGATGACCGTTGATCACCATGGACCATGCATTTATAGTGGTTTAATGGGATTTATAGTGGTTTAATGGGATTTTATGGTGATTTATAGTGGTTTAATGGGATTTTATGGTGATTAATGGGGTTTAATGGGATTTATAATGGGATTTTATAGTGATTTAATGGGATTTTATAGTGATTCAATGAGATATTAATGGGATTTACCCTCTGGTTATGACTAACATAGCCATGGTATAGATGGCCCTAATCGAAATAGATGGTTTACCTGGGTTTACCGAACTTAAAGCTGGTGGATCTTTCCATGGCGAACTCTTAGTCATAACCAGATGATAGATTGAACCGAGCACTTTCTAGGAAAAATGGTGTGGGCTTTGCCCAGCAATGTTCGGTCATCCATTTACTGAAAATGTGTTAGACAAACCCGTGGGAATCGCTAGAGTTAGACAATTTTGTATCCCTGTAATCTGTGATAATCATGCATTGTTCCATGATTGTGTCTCATTCATAATCCTTCTCAGATGAGAAACACCGCTATTCCTATAGTTTTCCCATGGTTTTACTCAAGTTTTGGGCCATGGCCTTTCCGTTGGGAAAGCAGCTGGATCGGGCAGGAAGTCGGCACCTACAACATTCGATTTGAGGTGAGCAATCCCAGTGGGGACTCCCAGAGACCCGAGCAATCGGACCGTGATTTGGCGCCAGTGGAGGTTCCATCCAGCCATGGGGGTACCCCTTTATCGCTGGATGGTTTAGAATATGTTATCTTTTGGAAAATCCTAGCAAAAACGAATGATTTTTTTGGGTACGAACCAGTTACGATTCGTGGGATCCTCCAAATAGTCTAAATGATGTGGCCCTCGGACGGTTAGGACTGTTGATAAGCCATTGATGTTTCTCTATTGTCAGTAGCTGCTGGACTTTTCATGAGGTATCCAATGTGGCAACACGTTTTATCTATCCCAATCATCACCCAGCGTTCTGATCTTGCTAGCAACCCTCCAAAAGATCGAGTCGTTGAATCCCATCACTAAGTTTCTTAAATATAGTGGTATATATTTCTATTTAAAAAAACTGTGGATGCTTGCAAAATCCGAATCACCAGTTTTTTTATGGTAAACATCCCATTCATCCATTATTTCTAGGCTTTCAACCATCCCAAATTGGTGGTTCGGATTTCGCCGGCAACCATCCTCCGGCAACCATCCGCCGGCAACCAAACCACCGCCCAGCTGTGTACCCGCACGACAACACCTGGTCCATCTTCGCGATGAAAGATATCACCGTGGAGTTTGTCCACGTCATGACAGGCGCCGCTTGGGCAGTTCGCTAGGGAAAACATGGGAAAATGAAGATTTAACTAGGGAAAATGGGGATGATATAACCAAGAGTTGTATACAATTGTTGAGTAGAAGAATGTGGTATGTTCGAAAAAGAAAAAACTATTTCACATGGTAATCTTTTGAGTGCTTCCTCTGCATATATCTATATTACTCTATCTCTTTGTCATTCTTTATCAATCTCTATCTCTATATCATTCTATATCTATATTACTCTATGTATATATATATGTGTGTGTAACATATACATATGTATATATATATATATGTTTATTTATATATATATATCTATATCTAGAGGTAGATAGCTATACGCTATACATCAACCAGCTTTGTTCCTGTTGACTTTTCCATTTCCACACGGCCAGGTTACTATGAAGGTCAGGTTTCGCCCTTCGACATCAACATCGTCGGAAACCAAGCCGCCACCGCAGCAGATGGGGATTGTTTTTTTTTGTGGGGATATCCATTGAAAATTGGGGGAGATCATGAAGATTAATCCCATAGATCTATGAGATTTACATGAATTTTCATGGGTTTACCATTGAAATAAATATTGGCTTTCTCTGGTTATCTTGATGGGATATGCCATCAAACTATGGAGGATCATAGCACAGTCCACTGCTGGGATGATCCCTGGATGAACAATGTAAAGTCACCGAGGCGGTACAGAGTCAGACGAGTGGAGCGGCGCGAAGCAACGCGATGCCGTTGGGCAACCCAGGGCCCGATTTTTTCATGATCATCCCAAATGACTCATTGGTGAAACCACGCCATGGGCAGACGGATATGGGTACCATCAGATTATTTAGCAAATTTAGCTTAGCCATGGTATAGACGGCCCATTTATAGATGGTTTACCTATTAAAAATGGTGATTTTCCATGGCTATGTTAAATAACCAGAGGGTATCTATACGCGCAACGGGCAAACACCTCGATTTGCCCGCGCTTGTCGGCGGCCATCTTCGTATGTGCTGAAAACGTGATAAAAATGGAAGTTTTTTGCATCATGGCTAACTTCATGTTGTATATCGGCACGCACAGCATAGGGACCTGTGCGAGTCTCTTACACATCATCATCATCATCATCATCATCATCATCATCATCAAACCCTTATTG
>Ga0126342_10000899_pt1 | contig 37648 bp, 43 predicted proteins | sample Cyp1metagenome_FD_92528 | JGI IMG/M metagenome (GOLD analysis project Ga0126342, IMG submission 92528) | Coral microbial communities from Lord Howe Island, Old Settlement Bay, Australia - Cyphastrea 1 metagenome | ecosystem: Host-associated > Invertebrates > Cnidaria > Coral ... | reverse complement strand
TCATCATCCGGGATCTCAGAACCATCTTCGGAGAAGAGTCGTTGTTTGAATCTGATGACACCAATCTGAACTGCCAAGGCTTGTTTCACAGCCTTTGCAGTCTTTCCTTCGAATTCATCCGGGTCAAGGGCTGCAAGAGTCGCACCTGACAGAAAACACACCTCCATTGCGGCAGTGGCGGACATGCAAACAACCTGTAGTTAGACAAGTTCAAACTCTGTTAACATACTAGAATTCTATAGAATTCTGATGTATGGGGATAATGCAATAGACTCCGCATGTCTGCGAGCCAATCAGATCATCCTAGTAATGTACGCGTGTTGACTGACATAGACTGACTTCAAAGTCTTCAGAGTCTCTTTCTTTCCGAAAGGATCCGAAAGGATGAATGTGAAGAACCGAAGAAATGATTCAGCAATGAGCACTGCCCCTTGGGCCCTTGGAACCTCTTCTCAGCTGCACGGAGATCATGCGAAAGGCACCAATCTCAGCGCAGCCAAGCTGCAAAAGGCAATGAGCAGAGTATTCTCTCCAGCCCTGTCCAGCCCTGTCCAGCCCTGTCCAGCCCTGTCCAGCCCTGTCCATCTCCATCTGTGGCAATGCATGATTTGCGGATCTTCTGACTCCCGACACTGTTCCGACACCCTGAGAAATTTCTGCAATCCTCTGACAAGGTGTCTCTTCACACACGAACGAAACAAGCTGAGAGAAGCACCTTTTGCTTCTTGGGCACCAAAGGAATCCTGATCTTTGGGGATTAAGATGGATCAAGGGCAAGATGCTCCAAATCTCCTCAAGCTGTTTGGGTCAAAGAGAACTTGGAATTCGCAAACAACCAAACTTGTTTTGCACCGTTTTGCAGCGTGTTGTACTAACATCGTCTGAGAGACCCCGCAGGCCAAGTGCAAATGTCATGCTCCCCACAGGCCACGTAGATGCTACGAATCTGCGGACTCTGGTGAGGGCACGGCCTGCAGGAAATGGTGCTCCAAGCTGGCCGATGCTGGCCGTGCCTGTCCCCTGAAGCTTGGGCCCCATGGGCCCCAAGGGCCCCAAACACTCTTTGCCGATGCACGAAGTCGTAGCACCTCAGCATAGCTTCGCATAGCTTTCATCTCTCATCTCATCTCATCTCTATTCATCTCTCATCTTTCAGCTCTCAAGGAGTGCTCAGGTTTAGACTGAAGGGCGGAACGAGTGACACACGGTCTTCTACTGTCAACCTGGGAAAGACATGCATCTGAGCCTATCCGCAGTATATCATGCGATATCATCATCAAAGAAGTAGCACATAGTAGTACAATTCTAAGGAAGTGCTTCATCACCCATTATCTCTTGCTGTTGAGTACTGAAAATTCAATCTATTTGGAAAGCGCCGCTGGAAACTGGGATCCAAACACAAGCAAGTTTGGAAACCATCTCCTCGGGCAACTCTGAAAGTGGCGGTCCACAAGTGGTCCACAAGTTGCAGCTGCCATTGCACATTTCACCAAAAATTAGACTTGTGCTGGACCTGTGGACCTGCTCTTTTCCCTCTTTGCCAAGCAACCCAAATCGGCCACTTCGTGGTAAGCAGGTCAAAGAAAGGAGACCTTGCTTTGAAAGTCCATCTTGGAGCTTTGCATGACTGTGGACTGACTGTGGACTATCATCGTGACATGTCGTGACTCAATGCTGTCAAGTGGCCAATTGCTCTTCGTACTCACCCAGTTGTTGACTGTGTCCTGATGGGACGTTACAACTGTGTGGGGTGCTGCAACTGCCAGCAACATCTGATAACATCTGACTGTGGCCACCTGGGCAGCCAAGATTAGCGCATAGACCAAGTTCCCCGAATCTTTCAGAGAGCCCTGCCCACGAGCCAACATCAGAATCAACAGTTGCATTGCTGATGGAACATCTTTCCAATTTTGAGACTGGATGTCACAAGGTTTTGTGGAGTGAACTTCACATGGAACTTTGTTGACAGTTGTTGAACTGATCCCCGAAATGATCGAACTAAATCTACCTAATCTAACTGCAGGTGGGTGAAGTCGGCGAAGTCAGAAGTCGGGGCCTGGTAAGTCCCCCGTCCGATCATCTCCAAGGCCACTCCAAGAAGCGCCACTGCAGTGCCTTCACTTCGCCATTCGGAGCTCTTGAGATCAAATCCAATCGAATCGGTCGAGATCTCCAAAAAAACGGTTGAAAAACGGTTTGAAAAACGGTTATCATGGGAACTCATTGAGGACATCCAATTTCCAGCTTATTTCAGCTTGTTTTTTCTATGTCATGCAACATTTGCAGCTTGCCAAATTTGGCATACTGGGCAAGATGTGATACTCGTGTGTGAATTTCAACTTTCTAGTCATAGAGAGGCTTTTGATGGCTTTTGATGGCTTTTGTATCTTGGGCTATGTATGGCTATGTGCTTTCTTCTCCCCACTCACCTGCTGATTTCCCTCACTGCCAGGTGTCGCCTACTGGGCAACCGCTGGAACGGCGAATAGCTAACAGATGGATGCCGAGCACCGGCATCTGGCACAGCGCTGGGGCTTCAAGATGCTTCAAAAATTGCAGAAATCCAAAGAGATTTTTGACAGAAACAGATCGATTGTTCCGACCATCTCCCCACGTTCTGCCCCACCTCTCCAGATTTCAATCCAAACTTCACTGCATCCTGATAATTCAGGTCCTGTCTCGATCCAAAATACCAAATTCTTGAAAGCTCGTGCTTCAAAACGGACAAAACGGATTGAAGCGTTTCAAATTGAAAATCTCCAAGGCGTTTTGGCAGGCATCTTGACACATCTTGACACATCTTGACACATCTTGACACATCTTGACACATCTTGACACATCTTGATACTCATTGGACAACCTTTTGGTTCTCTCCTCCTCTCCATCCAACTCATCGCATTCGTTGGGTCGGTCTTGGAGGCTCGGATACTTCATAGGCCTAGCCCAGCATATCGTAGCATGTCAGCAATGTGGAACAAACACAGAAAACACTGCGGGATTCAGTTTTGCTTCCCTGAAATGCTGAGATTCAATGAGTTCCAAGTGCCTGTCATCCATGACATCTATGAGCTTCTTGCTCACCTGCAAAAGGGCGAGATGGCAATCTGATGTGCAAATCGCCACCAAGCTCCGTACCAAATGCAGCTGTTGGAAAACCGGCCTTTGCCAATCGCAAAAAACGTGCCAGAAGGTGCAGTTCAGATCGTTTGACACTCCACAATTTCGCACCACCAAATTGGTTTTCACGTGTCATAACTTCATCCTTGGCACATTTTGTATCTAGCAGAATCATTTGCAAAATCTATCAGAATCTCTCACTTCTAGCTGCGTCTAGCTTTTTCGTATGCTTTCGTATGCTTCGGTTTCGGAAGCCAGGGCAGCTGCCATCCGCCAGCCAGCAGCGCAGCCCAGGAAGAGGTCAACAGGTCCAAGGCACCTGCAGAAATTCCAGGTACCTTCCAGGTACCATGGCTGTGGTACCTCAAATATGCTGTGCCATGTCTTGATCTTGACAGCATGGCACTCGACCTGAATGTGCATTGAAGGTGTCCAGAAAGTCCAGAACACCAAAATCCGGATCCGAGTAGGCATTGAACCTCAGAAGCAACTCGTCACTAAACCCCTCCGGCCTGAGGGTTTTTTTAATCTGGCATTGTGAAGAATTACGGTGCTGAGTTCCTGGCTGCAAGGGATCAGAAAAGCCAAAGGACAACAGCCTAACAAAGCACAGACAAAATCAACAAGGCAAGGCCCTCTGCCCGGCACTCTGCATGTGCTCTCTGATGCAAAATCCAAGCCAAAAAGCGTCAAACAGCTAAACAAAGCCCAACAGAAGGTATCAAAAGAGCTAATGTATGGTCCACTATGTCCATTGTGGCAATGTAAAGAGGGTTAAAGAATGTTAAAGAGGTATGAAAAGGCCACCAAAGTGCCCAAACACGGGGCCGCCCATGCGCCTCAAGGCGATGATGCCCAGGATGCACTCGAAATTGACGCCCTTCGTCCATGACCAGTTGATGAGCTCTTGCACCTCTTCCGAAGTCGACACAACAGGCATAACTGCGGCATCACAGGCATCACAGGCATCACAGGCATCGGCACTAATCGAATTGTGCCAAGTCGAGATGAACATCGCCATCTTGAGAGGTCGCAAATAGCGCAATCTTCCAACCTCTCTGTGCGCCGATCCCTGCATAGAATCCTTGACAAGAATTCAAAGAGCAAAGATGAGCAAAGCATTTTGGTTCTCGGAAAAGCATTCAAGAGCATCACCAAGGAGTCATGTCATACAATGAATTCAGCATCGGTTTGCTCCTGTATTCAAGACCGGCGTGTCGTACATATTCATATTAGGTGGCTTGCAAAGTGCATTAAAATGCCATAAAATGCCTGTTGCATCTATTGCATCTATTGCTTGCATGGATCCTCTTCCGGATCCCGGTAGACATAGTGCCCAATTTTTGATCGAATCTCAGCCCACTTGTGCTGATGGTGTGCGTGCCGACAATATGTACACCTTAAAAAGCACACGTGTGGTCACTAGGTACTGCAAAGCCAACAGAAGCCGCAAAGTGTACTCAGGATCAAACACAGCTTGGGGTACGGACAGATTGCTGGTTTTGTCCAGCACAAACGAAGAGACAGAGGCACATACATAAGCCTCCTACTGGCCCTCGCACTCCGTGCGGTCTGCCATAAAGCTGTAGGTCTTGGAATACTCCTGCACCAAAACTGACTTGAACCAACTTGAACCAACCTGGACCCGTCAGAATTTATCAGAAAGGAATTGTCCAAACAATCCCAACATCCCAATGGCCTTTGCCAAGGCGAGAGGCAAGAAGAGCCATCGTGCCAAGTGCTGCATTGGCCTCCAAAAGTTGAGATGCTTCGGCGAGGTCAATGGCAAAGGGAGCATTGCTAGCACCACACGAGCTATTGCTACCTTTGAAATCTTTATGAATCTTTTAAAATCTTTTAAACATGTCAAATCCTCCAAAGCGTTCAATCTACGAGCCTTGGACGCTCGGCTCTGCCCCTTCTCTGCACTGTGAGTGCAACTCATTGCATGTTCCAGCATGCACTTGACAGGAATGCCTTTTTTCGCTATATTGGCTTTTGCTAAAGCACCGATTCAGCTTTGCACTTTGAATGCTTTGTGCAAAAATCAAACAAGGAAACGATAGCCTAACATCCTATCTCCACCACAGGATATTTGGCAAGGACTACTTCTTAGAATGATCAAGCGAGAAATTTTGATAAATTGTGTGAGGCTGTGCAAAGCTTGACGTCTGTGGTTGGAAGATGTTGGAAGTCTCCTATAGCCAGCCGCCTTCATGGCTACCACATGCTAGCAGACGCTTGACAAAAACTTGGCATCTATCTCTTCCAAGATTTTAAATCCTTGATCTTTGATCTAAAGCAGCTGAAGTGATGTCACCAGGATTGCAGCTAGGAATCTACACGGTTTCAGCCCATGCTGAAATTGTTAACAAACGATCTTGTTCGTCACGATTTGGGTTTCCAGCGTGGACCCACCGCAGGCGACTACAGTTGGAAGACACACTGACACACATGTTTTTCCCTCGTGAAAGTGCTGATTTCGCCCTAATTTGAGGGCATCTCACCTTTCTTTTAGGTGGAAGGCGTTAACAGAACTATTTACAGATCAAAATATCAAGGTCAGTGTCTATGGGGTCTATGATAGCAATCTCTGCCATTTCTATCATGATCCATCCTGATCTTTATGAAATCAAACGACTTCTGACCTCAAACTTTGATTCCTCGAGTGGGCAAAAGCTCACTCTGCAACGGGCAGGTCCTTTTGTCAGGGGTGGCTTCAACTTTCGAGTTGTAAGTTGTAACGTCGTCTTCTGAGTAAAATGGCAATGATGACGTAGAAATAATGTAGAAATAACATGTTCCGTATTGCTTTCATAGTCAAGCAAGGAAACCCTTTCAGTTTCAATGCCAGTGTTGGTGTGGCTAGCCACACCTTGAAGTCCAAGGTCAACAACAAACTCCGTGGAGAACTTTTCGGCCTGGACAGCATCACAGCTAGATTTCTGCGTGAATTGTTTCACGCTTGTTGCACCTGATACAGTATTTCTGCTGGTTGATGCGTAAATTGAATGTATCGGACTATCTGCTCTTCCAAAATCCAAATCAATCAAACTAAGCCAACGTGGCTCCGTGACTTCCACTTAAACCAATCTGAGAGGTTGAGACGCTGTTCTTGTCAAAAGCTGCGATACCAGACCTGTCGCTAGGCTTCAGCACCGCTTCTGGTGAAGGAAGCCTAGTCGTCACGGGTCGTGACGGGTCGTCCCGGGTCGTCTTCCCATACATCTTCCGATACATCTTCCCATACATGATTCACTCGAAATCGTCCAAGTCGTCTAAGTAGGTCTGATCGTCCACGTATGTCCAAGTTGGACTCTACACTTCTACACCTCAACGAGGCGGAAGGCTTCATTTCAGTGACCTCAAAGCTTCAAAGCGAATTTGCGCATGGCATGGCATGGTCTTCCTTGACTCTTGATCCACCAAGAAGCTCTCAAACTGCAAATCTGAGACAAGAGCCGCTCCAAGCGGGTGATATGGCAGGCTTGGGATGCTTGGGAGGCTTGGCACTAGGCTTTCATCATCCGAGTCGGCACCTCGCACTTACACAATCCAGGTTTGCCCCTTGCAATCCGTTGCAATCCGTTGCAATCCTCAAGTGAAAATCTTACAAATCTTACAAGGTGCACTGAAATGTCACACTGCAAACCCTAGTCTGCATTTCCCTCTACGTTTGGCCCCAGCGGAACCTTCAGGTACGGCGAAACGGCTTAAGTCCAAAGGCACCAGCGCCTGAATGCAGAGAAGATCGCTGAGAAAGGCACAAAGATCTCAAAGATCACTCATAAAAAACACTTAGATATACTTAGATCAATTTAGATCACATGAAGCACAAAAATTGAGACTTGTCAGCGTCAACCTGTGCTGCTGATGACTCTGACCTCAGCGCACTGGCCACACTCGGACTCCGGTGGTAGTACCGGTAAGATGTCAAAAAGTCTGTTACAGTCTGTTGCAGGTTTGCTCACGCCAACGGAAGCTCTGCTTGGTTCATGGCTGAGAAGCATCATTTTCTGAGCCTGGACGAATCACAAGAGTCAATACCAATGTGGAAGGCACAGAAAACGTCTCGAAATGTGGCACAAATTAGGCACACAGGTTACAATCAGAAATACAAAGAAATAAGCCCCATTTCATATGGTAAGTCAAAACGACAAACATCCTTGAAGTTCATACAGTACAAATTTCAGGGTCACAAGGTAAGCAGGAGAGGAATTGTCGCCGATCAAGTTCAACTCGGGAGCATAACAACCTATGGCAGATCCATTAACAAATTCTGAATTTTACAGATCGCACAGGACTCAATCTCCAGCTTTCAACGTTTCAGCACCAAGATCTTGGGAGATCTCCAGATCTCAAGACCATGCTCGACGTGGTCTAAAATTCATTGATTTCATTGTCAAGTGGCCGATGCCGAGAACTTCTGCCAATTGCCCAAACGCTATGCCCAACTGCCAAACATCTGCTATCTCAAATCCAAAATATCAAGGATCCAAGAGGATCCAAAAGGTAGAGCCAGGTAGAGCCAGGTAGAGCAGGAGAAGACTGTGACCACCATCCTTGGGGACTTCGTAGTGCACCCATCGGGCCCGCCTACGGCACGCAGCTTCCTTCGGAGATCAAAGTTCTCCACAAAGAGCCGCCCAAGCATCTCCTGCAAGATGGATCAATTGCTGATACAACTGATACAATTCAAAGATATTCAAAGATATTCAAAGATATTCAAAGATATTCAAAGATATTCAAGGTACACCATTCTTTTATTTTCGTTCCCTTTCCGAGGCTACAGATTGCTACAGGCTTCGAAGTGGGCCACTTCTCACATTTTTCAAATCCCATTTTCAGCATGTTTCAGTTATGTGTAACGCTTCAAATCAAACTGGCAAATTCGCACTGACACCTCGCAATCCACGAAGCTATTTTTTCTCCGGCTAGGCCGCTCGAAGGAGCTCAATCTTTGTAAGCACTCAGCGAGGTGAATACAGCGAACAGCGGATACATATGAATCCATCATATCTCTTAATGACACGTCTACCAAATTCTAGTTTTGCGGAGGATTCTACGCATTCGACGTGGTATTCTCAGGCCTGTCCTTCGTTAAGGAACACAAGCATCTGTGTCAACTTTGGTGGATGGTGTGTGAAGGGAGTGAAAGCGCCGGGGCCTCCAACGCAGTCCATCTGGAAAAGGCCAGTTCTCTCACTGACCATCGCTGCAATGCCCAAATAACCTCCAGAACCTGCACGGTAGCTGAAGAGCAACGCATCTGCCACCTGACCAATGCACTCCATGAAAGGCCAAATACAGAGCTGCGATGCCAGAAATGCTGTCGCCAGGACAATCTCCTTGTCATCCAAATAACCTGAGTGCTTCAGCTGTGGGTGATCTTAGTGATCTTTTTGATGTTTTTCCATATTTTTCGGTCACTTGAAGTCACTTGGCTGCCGAGGATCTGCTACTGTAGGGGTCATTGAATGAAGGCAAGGTGGCCATGCAAATCCACACTCCACAGGTCACCCAAAAAGATATCGCAAAGGACCCAAGGATCTGAACCTCAATCAAGATATCGTCCAGCCAGGTGATTTCTTGGACACTTTCATTGCCCAGGATTTCAGCTGCTTCTCTGCAGGCATCCAAATATCTATGGCCTTCCATTGCAATGGCAAGGTAGGCTGAGTCTCCGAAGGGCACTATCCTCAGCAAAAGGATGCACGATCCAAAGTGCATGCTTCAAGAAACCCACTGAGCCCAGTGATAGCCTACGCATAGCCTACGCATACTATAATTCACTCCAAAGATCACAACCTAGACCCAATCTGTTTGGACACCAAGTGTAGATATGTGTAGATAACTGATAACACTTACATACACTTACTGTGCCACAGGTGGACTGGATGCTGAACCTTTGCGAGGCAAGCATCCGTTTGTAGAATCTCTTGACCGAAGAAATGCCGCAGCTCTTGGTCAACAACATAATGAGTCTCAGCACAAGGCGCACGGGCTTCAGAAGCATATTGGCCATTGCACCAAAACAAAGAGATCCCCAATGATACTGTAGAGCAGTCCTGACCGCCATGAAGAAAGGATAAGAAAGGCAACAAATAGCAGTGCAAAAACTACAAATGTCACAGTGTCACACCATCCGTGTCACTGGGATCGTCAACTTATCAAGTCATGTCGTAACAATTGACAGACATTAACAGCAAAACGTGTGAAACGTGTTTCGTCGCCCGCATCCTGTAGGCTTCTGCGATGTTCCAGGTTGGAATCAATTTGTGATTTTGAGTGCTGTCATAGGTGCTGAAGAACCACTCTTGGGAGAGGTATCCCATGACGAAACGACTCAGCGTTCCTATGCACTCGGCCAACCAAACAAAGACCAAAAGCACGAAGAATGCCATGCCTCCGCACATCACGCACTGACGCTCAGTGAATTTGAAGCATTTGCAAACCTTTCACAATCAAAATGTTTTAAAAAGGGAGGGACCACAGCAGTCTTTCCGGCAAAAACACTGGACATGCGTTGCCAGTCCAGCGTCAAACTTTGCTGCCATGTCACTGTACAGGAGGTATGTTGACATCCTATCTTTGCAGCTCAGGAGGCTTGCAACACCAAATAGGAAGATCAATGCCAGCACCACCTGCCAAAACTCATCAAAACTCAAGATTCTCGTTGCACTCCTTGCATGTCCATCATAAGACTCAGCACACCGATGTTTGTTATTCTTTTTCGATCTTTTTTGACTCGGAATTGGTCCAACCACATCTCCACCAGATTCAATCAAAGCACCTCTTCTCTGAAAGTCTGCAGCATTGGACGCGTCAACCTCTAAACTGTTCTGTAGTATCAGATAGCATTTTCTGTGTATATTTATATTGTCTGTAGTACGGTACCCGTGTTTACTCAGTTGAACAATTTCCTGTGTGGTTTCCTCCTCCCCAATCTATCTGAGAAAGCAAAATTTGAGACTTTCAGGACCAAACTCAAAGCGTGCCTTTTTGAAGCACTCAAACACGGGTTGAAGCATCATCGGCAAGGAATCTGTGAGACATTCTCCAGAAGCTTCGAGGAAGAAGAAACTCCGAGCGATGCTTCGACGGCTGACAAACGTCACAAACAGCGCCAGAACCTCATGCAGTGGATCAGTGACGTCACCCGCTGCCAGCACGAAGTATACGAAGTAGGATTGGTGAAGTTAGAAGTTCGATGATTTCATGATGATTTCTCTTGATCTTGTATGATCTTGTATCTAATTCTGATTCCGTGGTTTCCTAAGATAACTCTATCATACTCCGTTGTGGGGCTGGGGCATCGCTGGTTTGAAGCAGACCTACCGGCACACAAAAAAGAATCCTTGAATTTGATATCACCAAACACAAGCGACACAACCATTAAGAATATCAACCACATCATCCACTAGGAATCCGTATGAAGTGGTCAAGAGATTTGTTTGTCCCCTTGGACATCTGCAGCCAGGGTACAGCAATTGACAAACCAACGATGCCATACAACAGATCACTGCCTCAAAGCAGTGATGGAGAGCTGACAAACGAGATCAAACGAGAATAAGTGCAACCGCTGCAACCCTTGGAAATCAATAGAAAGCAGTTCTGCGAGAAAACTGCAACGTCCAAACCATCAAGCAGATTCAACATGATTCAACTGTTGTTCATCAGTGATTTGTCTGAGACTCAGAGGTTCATGATTCCCCCGTTGATTTCATGAAAATTCTCTGCCTGAACCATTTGAAAAGTGCTTCTGAAGGGAGTAAATCGCCACCGCAACAAAGCCGAACACCACTGTGGCCAAGCTGGGCCAGAAAACGAAACGTGCAGACATGCGCATGGACCTGCCAAGAGAATCCAAGAGATGTCTGGAATGGGGGAAAGATAGGGAAAGGATATGTTCGACAAATTGTTCTCTTCTTTCGCAATGAGAACGATCTTGCCTCTCTGAAACTTCAGGGGTAAGAATGCACTCTAATTTTTTGAGCACTCCTTGTCGAAGGTGAGGGCTATCCCCTGGACTCAAATGTAAGTCGCCGTTACCCACTTCCACTAGCACTAGTCTTCTCCACTCTCCTCCCTTCTTCATTTCTTCGCCTCTGCCCTACTTCATCCTGCTTCATGTTTACTGCTACCTCTCCTCATTGCCTCATAGCATGTAATGCAGCATGTAGCAGTCACTTGTCATCTCCGCCCGGCCTCAGAAACACGAGGCTCAGACCAAAGCTGAGCACAGGAGTGACGACGAGCAGCAGGATCCACGAGTGAGAGACATTGTTTGCAAAGGCGCTGATCGCCACCATCTTGGCCCAAACAACACAAAGTGAACACTCTAAGAGCGAAGAATATGAGAATACCTACTCAATTTGCCAGCCATGCATATATATATATACAGGCATATGACATCCACACAAATCTAAAAACAATTCTTAAATACAGACTATATCTTTCTGTATCTGTACATATATATATATATATATGTATATATATATACAGGATTCTACATCTATAAAATGTGAGACGTAAGATCACACGTGTGATCAACTGACAGCCACTTGCGTTCAAAGCCACAAACCTGAAGCTGGATGCCTCGAGTTTCTGCCACGTGATCGAATCAAAATACGGAATGCACACCAGGCTGGCAGCTACCTTCGAGGGATAGCCCTTCGCACAAAATGACGTCACACCACCTGGAAGTCATGCGAAGTCATCGGTGCTTCAGCTTTGAACTCCCAAAACGGGAAAAGTCCCTGCACCGAAGAAAAAACACTTGCGAATAGAAAGCTAAAGAGACGATAGATGGATAGAATGATGAATGGATGGATGAACGGATGGATGGATGGACGGATGGATGGACGTAGATAGCTAGATGGCTAGATGGCTAGATCGCTAGATGGCTAGATGGCTAGATAGTTAGATAGCTAGATAGATAGGTGTATAGGTAGATAGAGAGGTAGATAGATAGATGCAATAAATAGAAAGACACACTGTATGATATTGATATGTATATACATAGACAAGGTGATATGTATGCGTATATGAATATGATATGTGAAATATAATGATATATACATACGCCGAATACATAGATAGCAACATGCTTTCTGACTGAAAACTGCTGTCAGTCAGGTTGCTTGCAGGACAAATATCCACACAGACTGTTGTCGCCGATGATGAGAATTCATCCCTTGGATTGCAGACTGAGAGCATGACAAGCATCACACATGAAAAATGAAAGAAAGATAAAGAAAGATAAAGAAAGCATATATAAACAAATGATCAAATGACATCACAGTGATCATGATTGACATATGATTGACATATGATTGACATATGATTGACATATGATTGACATATGATTCATCTGACCAATGACTCCAATGACTCCAATGACTCCAATGACTTCAACTCATCTCAACTCATCTGCATCTGCCCAGCGTCTGCTGATCCGGACAGATGTAGAGGTACGGCTGGGTTTTCACAGCAATGTCCACCCCACAACTTTGGCCGTCGCTGTCTTGAATGCCCAGGAAGCCCTGTGGATTGCCCTGACACATCTGACACATCTGACACTCGAACTCGAAAGCTTCAACAATTCAATGATTTCAAACTGTGTCAAAGTTTAGGACAGAGTGATTTGCAGTTGCAAGATATTGCCATTTAGATGTGAGGTCCTGAGCAATTGTTGTGAACATGTTTCAAATCTAGGACAGTACATCCGGTGCCTTCTGATATGCATAGAACAAAGCGCCACAAGATGCAGAAACCAGCACAAAGAATATTAGGCAGCAACCAATGTCTCGTGGCTCCCGCCGAATTTGAGTCGGCATGGCAATATCAGACTCTGAGTCACAAATTCCCTATCATGTTGAACAAGTTTTGCGCAGGTGGTTCTCAAAGAATCTTAAAACAGCGTTTGAGTTCAACTGTGACAGTTTCAATGGCACTCTGTGGAGTCTGTGGAGTCTGTGGAGTGTGCAGTTTGTGGTCTGTGGTTTTGCTGTTGGCTCTGCTCTGACACATGTGCCTGACCATGGCCCGTCCGCACCAGACAGAAAGACGCAAGCTTGAAGCATCAAACGTAGCTGTGACTCTCGGTTTTGGAAATATCAAGGTGTGTCAGTTCTGTCAACCACCAAGGTTCTGCAGGCTGCACTGGATGGCATTGCCAAACCGACATCCAACACACCAGCCGCCCGTCATCAGCCCGTCATCAGCCCCCATGGCTCTCTGCCCCCATGGCTCTCTGCCCCGCACCGTGAGCCCATCAACGTCTGGTCTGGACGTCACACGAGCGGTGATTGCTTCAGCGAGGCCCTGAGCAACATCCCCAAGACAGCCAAAACATATACGGCTGCACTGGCAAGGAACATTCACGAGATTTGGATTGTTTTGTATCGCGCTACTTTATTTTGGAAACGGCTCACAGCTGTTTAAAACTGTTTCGCTTTACTTATGGTGGTCGCCATCCATCTTTTTCACTACCAAGTCAGACTGGCATGTCCAATACCAGGTCGACTGCGCAAGACAAAGGTCCGGACGCCAACTGCAGGGAGTGAGGAGGCATAGCGCAGGGCTTGTTGGCGAGTGACTGCCTTCAGGGAAGATTGTCTTGTGGGGGTAAATATGAGTAAATATAAGAATCAGAAAATCAAAGTCTTGGCCCGTAAATGGACACGTTGAATGATAGATCAGCGAGACAACTGTACACTGGTACGGTGTGCAACCTGAGTGAAGGCAAAACCTGCACTGACAGTGCCAACATGGTGAAATCAAATGATTAGTGTTAATAAGCCGAAGGAAAAGGTGGCGCGAAAGCTGCCCCCAAGGAAAGCAATTGTTTTACCCAGGTGCGAATGGGGAAATACGACCTTGCTTTGTAGGTGCACACGACAACTTGACAACTCTTCTGCGGACAGCGTTTGAAAGTTCAACATGCAGCCCAGCCTGCTGGTTTAGCAAGGCAACGCGTGCCCTTGGTAGAATTGGAAACCAAAAGTGCAACAAGTATCAAAACGTCGTTCGTGAACGGGCTTGACGAATTCATGCTGTCTGTATCAGGGCAAAGAAGCTACTTGCTGCATGGTATAATTTTGGTCGAGGGCAAGTCTCGCACAGCTTTCTCCAAACTCTGTCCATCTTTCAATTCACAGGTCTCAGTTGTCTCAGTTGTCTCGGTTGTCTGCTGAACGGCATCGATTTGCTCCTGCAGTTTCAAGGCACTCTCTTCGAGCCTCAGCACATTGTGAACAGCACATCTGAGCCGATGGCACCGATGGCACCGATGGCCTTCCTGGCCTTCCTGGCCTTCCTGGGCATCCTGATGGTCCTGATGGTCCTGATGGTCCTGATGCCTGAGGAGTTGTACTCACTGATGCGTTGAAGATATTGCCGCTCCTTGTCCTGACCGTAAATCATTCGTAGCTCACTGAACGACCTTTCCAAATCAAACCGTCGCATGCACTGCACCATCTCAGTTCATGTCCATTTGGCCACAATCCAGCTCCAAGGAAAACTATGGAAAACTGCTTCAGCCTATGTGTGGCTGTCCCAAACCCCACAGCCTCATCTCTCCCCTGCAGTGCGCAAAGCAAGGGCTGGGACAAGTGACAGATTGTGACAGATTGTGACAGATTGTGTGACAGCGCTGAAACCCAGCATTTTGTCGGAAGTCGCTGCCTTCTGACCAGATGGATGGCCACCTCAGCATCACTCCAAGCACCTCCAAGCCTTCAGTTCAATCACTTCTTCGTTGAGTCTCAGGGCACCCGGCTGGGAGAGGACTCAGATGCCCTCGGAACAGCCGATTTCCGCGATTCTATGATAGTCCATGCCCATATGCCCATATATATATATGCCCATATATGCCCATCGCACCACAAAAACGTGAAGTTTCAGAGACATTCAGAGACTATAGTGAAGATCGTTGCTCAGCGTCTCATCGTGTCAACTCCTTCGAAAAACGAAATTGCGAAGTGACCAGAGTACCGAGCCATGCTGTCCTTGAACTGGGCCCATCAGAGGTTTCCCCCTGAGCTGACATGTTAACTAAGCTGGTTCTGCAGTGCGTCAGACCTGACTTCAAGTTCCAAGATACCAGAAAGAGTTTTCAGTCTGGTATCTTGCAGTATTTTCTAGTCTAGTGAGTCTAGTATGTGGCCATACATTCATTCAATACATTCAATTATATAATACATTCAACTAATACATCATTTTGATCTGTGAGGACGGGTAAGTGAGCCAACCTCGTCCAAGGCAGCTTCGTCGTCAGGCTTCCCTGTGGGGCTGCCTGTCAGATCCCTCAGATCTCTCAACTCTTCCTGTCCACTGGGTATCTTCAAGCCGCCATGAGCCATGAATTTTGAGGATATGATAGAATTATATAGAAATTCGGGAGGATTTTGTGCTGCCACTTTGCACCTTGCCAATAGCCCAGCTCCCTAAGCGCCATCAGCAGGCTGCTGCGCCTCAGATCACATAGAGCATCAGAGAGTTCTCACGATTCACATCATAGACTCGATGACTCATAGACCAATGTGCGGAGATGTGCGGAGATGTGCGGAGAACCGAAATTGGAACATGTCCAAAACAAATTGCGAGGCGAAGATTTGAAAGGACAAAGGCAGGGTGGAAAAGTCCAATAAAAAGTTCAGAAAGGCAACAGCTGCGAGCCTTTTCTGAAAAGAAACTGTCTGCAGTTCGCGGTGCTCTTCTTGTGCTTTCTCTTTTTGGTCCCGGACTCTCGCTCCCGGCGCCGCTGCGCAATATCCAACTCGATGCCACGATCTTCGACTTCCTTTTCCATCTCCTGGATTTCACTGAATCACCAGAAATTATATAGCAATGCTATGCATCGCACAAAATTCCACAGAATTCCTTATCTAGTGTAATCCCTTCCCCATGTTACTAAACCCCCCCCCCAAATAATAAAAGCTAGGGTCCATCTCCAATTTTGGGAAATTTCAGGTTTGCCAATTTGACTTTTAACTGATCCCCTTTAGAAAACAATTTGAAAATAAAGCTACTATTTGTGGGTTTCACCCCCTAATAATAAAAACTAGTCAACCCCGGGGTGTCTTTTATTAGGGCCCGTCCGAAAATTTTAGTTTTTTTATTAAGGGTTCAAACTTATTATTATGGTCCACATCGAAATTCAATTTCTGGCAATATATTAATTGCGCTATAAAAGGAAGTTTAATTGATTTTGAAATCGAAAAAAATAGTCCTTTTTATTAAGGTTTTAATTTATTATTAGGGTCCGCTTCGAAATCCAGTTTTTGGCAACATGTTAATTGCGTCATAAATGGAAATTTGATTGATTTTGAAATCGAAAAAAAAAAAGTTTTTTATTAGGGGTTCCCTAATAATAAATACACCCCAATAATAAAAACTACCTCCAGGTGTTTCTAATTTGGGAGGGGTTTTGTATGCTGTTCATGTCATGTTTATGCTGTCTCTGCTTTTGGACGCGGCCTCCACCTGCCGCAGCGTGGAGGCCAACTCCCGCGCGGTGGTCTCGCGCTCTGAGAGCAAGCGCCGCCATTCCACGGCTTCTGCGTCCAAGACCGACGTTGATTCGGACACGATTCGGAAACGATTCACATTCGATTGATGTTTGAGAATCTTTAAGAATGTTGCTTCACTGAAATTCTTGGAATCGTTTCGAATCAAAGACAGAAACGGGTCACAATTGAAGTTAACGTGCCTTCATCGACAAAGGCATCCTCCGGCATCTGCCTTTGCTGCAACCGCACTTTTATGACTTCAAAGTAAACGGAAACACTCAGAGAGTCAGAGTCTCTCAAAAAGTTTGGACCATCAGGATGGCCACGGATACTAAGGGAGCTACTCCTCTGGTTCTTTTAGTACAGCTTCAACTGGGCCTTTTTGCACTTTGTCTCGCTGAAGTACACAAGTCACTTGAGTCACTTGAGCTATCTTGAGTTTCGGCTGGCACAACCGGCGTACCTGGTTCTTCGGGTTCTTCGGGCTCCACAACCTCTCGGGTAACCTGCCAAATCATTCAACACGAGAGGCCACTCCAGGTGTCTCCGCATCTGTGGGCCTGCGGCCGATCGATCACCCGCAGCTCCTGTAGCAAAGTGGTTCAGCATCGACATGAGAACACTGATTGATCTGATTGACACTGATTGATGTAATGATTCTGATCCTGCAAAGAAATAGAACCTTTCTATAAACAATCTAGTCTGCTCGTTGAGTAAAATATCGTTGATTATTCCAGGAATAATTCCATAATTCATCATGATACTGTAAATTTCTATAACATTTGAATGATATTTTAATTTTAAAAAGAAAAACAAAAAAAACATACTTAAATTCTGTGATGTCTATGATTTCTATGCAGCTCCTCCGATGCCATTCGCAGACCTTCCAGAAATTCTTGGCCACGCACTCTGGCCTGGAGGTGGTCAAGTCGCCCACACTCCGATGGAAAGACAAAGAGCATTAGCATAACTTTGCATAACTATACATAGCTGCAGAACTACTATTTAAATCTATTTAATATTGTTAATTGCATTTGTTAAATTTTGTTAATCTATATTCACATCTATTCACATTGTCACATTGACATCATTGAGATCTATTCAATATTCAGAAATCTTGCGATGCTGGGGTGTGAACTGGTGTGCCATGTCTTGTTCTTGCGTTTTTCTTGAGACTCCTTTGACCTACCAAAACCTAAAACTGTTGCAACACAGCTCTACGCAGGGCCAAATCGACCTCCAGTGCTGCTGAGCGATACTCCCGAAGCTTGGTTTTGACCTGACATTTCACTGGTCTCTGGAATCGTGTTTTGCGTTTTTGTTTCAATAATGTTGGCTGTCGAATCTTTATCGATTTGTTTTCCTTTTAACTCACCTCATCCAGTTGTTCCACCTGCTTTCGTGCGGACTCGACCTGGCATGGCGTTGCAAACACTTGTAACCATGCGTAACCTGGCTATTTTCCAAGCAGCTTTGAAGAGCTTTGAGCTAGGCTGTTTGGTGACCAGAATCCTTCAGACTCCGACTCCAACTGTGCAACATTGTGCAACTGTGCCTGGGCTTGCATGGCCTTCACCTGTCGCTCTCGCTGCCGCCTGGTGGACATCCGGTTGGAGTTGGAGATGTTGGAGTACATAGAAATACATAGAAATACATAGAAATACCATGTTCAAGTACAAACTGTTTTTTATCCAACGAATGCCCTAACAATAGTCTAAGAATCTGAAGTCCACAAGCAGATTCCCGAGATTTTCCGGGACGTGCCAAGAACTGAGAAGAGCAAACCTGCAAAGAATGCAACATGCGATGCAACCCATCGGAGGGGTTTTCGGGTCTGCGCCTCTCTCGTCGTAATTCCACCCACGCTTCATTGCTTGCCCTCAGCGAGCCTTTGCCTGGCGAGTTGAGTCGCAATGACCAAACGGGAAAACGAAATGAATCGATGTTGGCGTGTTGAATGGCAAGGGAGTTGCCTAGTGCCTAGTGTGGTTCAGTATGGTTCATTAGTTCATTGGCTCCAAAAAAGTTTTGAAACTGGTTGAAAGTTGAAATCTATGCACTGGCAAGTGGTATTTCTATGTATTTCTGATGGTATTTCTTGAGTTCGAATCGCACTGGCGAGCGTCCAGCCTTCCGCTGGAGCTTCAGGCTCAGCATCTTTGGACCTCACATTCAAATCATTTGCTTCGTTAATCACCGTTAATCTTCATTATCTGCTCTTTATCATGTGTTATTCATTGTTTATCTTTGGATGGAAACGTCTCAGATTTTCTTATGTTCAGATCATAGACCGTCCATGTCGAGGTGTTTTCCCTGAGAATGGGTACCTCTGAACGATTCTCTGATTTGAATTCGTTTTGAATTCAGCCCCAACGATTCCATACCAAGATGCTCTGGCGGCTCCTTTGGCACCTCTGTTTCTGTTGAGGGCACCTGAGCGACCCTTGCATCAACTTGTGTCAACTTGCATTCTGTTGTAGCTGATTTGTAGCTGTAGGTTGCAAAGTTTGAAACAAAAAGCAGCGGTTTTTAGTCTTTAGTACATGAGTCAACAAACGCTATGCATGCTATGCATACTTTCCATATCTTCATACTATTTCAAATTTCTAACTGAGCAAAGGCACCCCGGCCACAGGTGCTGATTCAGCCTCCAGAGCACAGGAAGTGAACACGTGGTACTGTGTCTACTTTGACTTCTGTCAGACGTCTGTCGACTTCTTGACTTCGACTGGATTCAATTGGATTCAATTGGCAACTGGTAAGTTCATAGTTTCGTCACGTTTCATCTTCCATGGCGCCTCGCTGGCCTTCTCCTCTGGCACCTCTGTCACTTCCTCTGAAGGCTCCACTTTGGAAGCCTCGCCTGTGACGACAAACGATGAAGCTGTGACCATGCTGACAAGGACAGCGATAACATGGCCGTCTTTGCAAATGTATGCAAATGTCGTATTGTGTCGTATTGTGTCGTATTGTGTCATATTGTGTCATTCTGTTTCCCTTTTTCCACTAGATTCCGGCCTTCCTCCAGTTTCTGCTCGATCTGCTCATTCTGCTCCGTCTGCTCATTCTGCTCAGTTTGCTCTGTCTGCTCTGTATGCTCAGTCTGTTCCTTCTCCGTCTGCTGAGACTGTTCCGCCTGCTCAGCCGACTTCTCAGTTGCTGCTTCCTCCGCCTCTGGCGCATCCAGCCTCTACAAAGCCGAAGACATGGGAAACTATGGAAACTGTGAAACGAGTTCGTTCGCGCAGTGAAACACAGTGAAACACAGAGTCCTCGGCTGCGAAGGCGCTGCAGGCGCTGAAGGCACAACCTGGGCGACCTCACGGGTTATACTGCACCCCGTCAATGCAACGGGCACACACAGAATTTTGACAGCCACGGCACCTCGGACATTGCGGACACGGGTCGGATCAAAGCTTTCCCATCTTTTGTTGAGACCTGGTGTCACACGGATTCAACTCCGAGATATTCCGAATCTATCGGGTGAGTTGCTGAGCAAAATGCCAATCATTGAGGCCCAAACACTCAGCCATCCAATGCTACCGGGCACAGCACCTGCATTGGATGGACACACTGCTATGGAACACTTCAGAAAGCTACGCATTCATATGTATTGAGTTTTTAGTCAGTAGTTTTTCGGGAACCAATAAAATACAAAGCAACTTGGCATCAAAGATCATCAAAAATCATCAAAGATCATCAAAGTATATAACTATTGCAGATCTGCAGATCTGACAGTCGAGTCTGCACGTTGCAACGCTGACCCAAAGTGTCAGAATGGGACTGAGATGTTTGCATCCACCAGCTGGTGGGGGATCCACCTGCACATGATGCACATCAAAAAATGGGAAGCAGTGCATATGTGCATATGTGGAAAATTCTGGAAATACAAATTGAGCTCGTAGAGCTCTGGTAGAGCTCTGGTAGAGCTCTGGTAGAGCTCTGGGGCCTCCGGGGAGTCAATGACCTCAAGCATGAGTCGAGCTCAAGGCAGGAAAGCTGATCAGCGTGCTTCCCTCACCGATCTTTGCTGAGCAATAGTTGGCGAGACACAACGATTCGCAATGATGCTACGCGCGTTGGAAAGATGTGAGCACAAACTGGAAAATAGAGAGAAATATTAAAGAGAAATTATTCAGAGTAATAAAGTGTAATGGAGTAATAAAGATAGATGAAGAAAACTCCTCAAAAAAGATGTCCACCGAGACACCTCGACCAGTGCACGCCGGCTTTCGGATGAAGCCACCTGGCAAGGCTGGATGTCCTTTGCTTACTTTGCTCACTTTGCTCACATGCTATCAGAGCTATCATGAACTCCACTTGATTCCGTCTACTGAGTCTATTGGGGTCTTTGACGAAGAGAGCATTGGATTGGCAATCCATGCCCAGCAAAGGGTACAGTAGAGGGTTGCTCCTGATTTGGCATGCAGCTTGGCTCAACCCAGCCACCCTGCCTGAACAATTCGGACCTTGGCATTGAAATATCCGCAGGAGACTCACGTTGACTGCGTTGAGCTCATTCCAAAAAGATGACTTTTCTCAAATGCTGAGGACAGGTCATGACCGCCTTGCCCCACAGTAGCAACCTTAGGTGATTCAAGGTGTTCAAAGGACGAACAAAAGCATGCTGAGCCATCTTTAGATCTCTGGCTTCACATTGGCTTAGCATTCGTTTCACATTCAAAATCAACCCTCGGTGCAGCCAGCATACCAATGGACTTTCGAGATCCTCTCTTTCTCGCAAGATCGCGCCCCTGCGGCCCACCACTTCGCACCTCACTGAATCCCTATGGACATCTGATGGACATCTGTGCACAGCTCCATGGACCGGAGAAAACTCCACGAAGTGTTTAAGCTGCGAAATCTGCAAAGATCATATGTTTGATCCACAGCCCGTTTTGAATTCGTGCAGGGCTCCCTGCTCATCTCCCACATTCACAATGGGAAGCTGGACAACAACCTGTTATTCCACGCTGTGAGCTTTGTATTTAAAAAAATGTTAAAGTGACTTTGTAGTAAATGACTTGCCTCTTGCTGCGCACCATTCTTGGGCCTAAGGTCAAATCATGTGAAGTTCCAGCGCTGTGGAGATGCACTGCAAGGCCGCCCTCCAGAACTATACGATGGACTGCAACGCTAACGAAACAACTCGTGTCAAAGTGATGCAAACATGAAGTCGCCATAGATTCATTGCGCCTACAATTACATCAAATCAAATCAGCAACCGTGTTGTTCATAACAAAATCTGGGCTTGATTAACCAAGCCCTTCACGAGTGTCGAGGTGCAACTTCGGAAATGCCCTGGCATCAACATGTTCAACTGTGCTCGGAAAATCAACCATGAAGGAAGAGGGGGAAGACAACCGCGATCGCCAAAACCACCAATCTTCCAATGGTTAGAAGCAGCAACTACAGTAACTACAGTACCATGCACAGCATGATTCTTGGCGAGTTGAAATTGGGTCGATGTTCCGATTTTCTCTCACCAAATTCACACGTGATTCCAACTGGACCTGCAAGGCAGAGGTCAGTCGCAGTGCCCAGTTGCCAGAGTTCGCATGCAGTTTTTCCTGGCCGTTCTATATGTCATCTGAATATCATATATATATATAATATATATATATATATAGTTGCTTTTACATATATATATATATATATACATATGAATCTTGTGCTCTCTGACAGCACTAAGTTTCGAGAAAGTGCTGATTGCTTGATTCAACTCAGTGCGACTACGACATCTACAACAGAAGGGCTCTTCAGCAGACAGATTTTTCCGCCTTTGCAAGCTCCAGTTCCAACAGGCGTTCTTGCTGATGGATGCAGAACTCCTGCAAGGTCTCAGAGACATTCGACGATTCGACGCCGGTGACCTGATTGGTCTTCAGCTACCCTGGTGAAAAGTGCCTTCAAGGCCACCTTCTCTGCAATGAGGGCTGCGGTTTCCTGGAAACATCAGCATGTTTTCTACAACAAAGAACCAACATCTGTACAACCGGATCCATTGTTCTACTTGTTCTACAAGGCGGTGTGAAATATCTGTCGTTGAGTAACTCTGAGTCACCATGGCCATGATGACCAGGCACCTCCCCTGATGCCATGGCTGAGTTGCCCTCTTGCAGCTCTGCCATGGAGGCAAAGACCTTGGGCTTAGATAGGAAGCAAAAGGAACTATTTGGAGCCACCAAAAGTACCCAAAACTGGCACAAAGAGCTTTCCATAACTGAAGAGAACACCTTCCAGTTCTGAATTCTCATCACCTGAATTACCTGATTTCATTGGAACAAACGTCAAGCCTACAGGTATTCTTTGAGTCCTGGCCCGATTTGCAGCTTCCTCGAGCATGTGTGGAAGTCCCTGTAAAGAAAGGAGCTGCAAGGGGGATGGGAGAAATCTAACGCGGAAGCTGGACCAGAATCCAAAGCAAAAGGAATTGCAGACAGAAAAAGAGCAACGGTATTGACAAAAGTTGACAGAACAAATGCCTTTGCAAATCCTGCAAAAAGTGCCTCTGCAGGCTCCGGAAGGTCCCGTAGTGCACTTTTGATGTTTGACCTTGATTCTGAGCATATCTAGGCACTCCAAGAAGCATTGGAACCTCGTGATATCTAGAGTCTAGAATAGTCTAGAGTACATGTACAGTACATGTACAGTTGTACAGTATGCAGTATGTGGTTCTAGGAAACCAGTTGCATCTAGGAAACCATGTGCAGCCTTATCTTCGTCTTCCAGGCCAATGCAGAAATCGATGAATTTCTTGGATCAAAATCGCCTGAGAAGTTCGCATGGCTCTAGGCATCAGCCTTCGCACCTCAAAGAGTTCAAAGAGCTTCTGAATTCCCAAAGATCTGCTCGACATCTTTCGACATCTTTTGATGTCTTTTGACCGGAACATGGCCACAATGCTCAAGAAACTCAATGCAGGGGATGGAAGCACAGGAAACATGGAAACAAGGTAACATATTATCTGAAGATGCCAATACCGAAATCGCAGGAAATATGTTTCCTTTTTTGCTGAGGCTGAGCTGGTGGTGTTCATTTTTTGACTCAGGTTTTGACCTTTGCCGTGCGGCTGCTGTCTGCATCTCGCACGAACGTAGCGATGGTTTTTGGTTTACTCAGTGTGTCCAAATCGAATCCAAGGCGAAAAGATGCGAAAAGCAAAGCCGTGCCTCTCTTCATGCGCTGAACTTGTCTCTGCCGCAGCTCAGCCACCTGGACCAACTTGGAAACACTTGACTGCCTTGCCTTGACTGCCTTGACTGAATGTCCGTCCAAATTTACAACAATCATCTTTCAACCGTTGGATTTTTTTAACACCTGGTCATCTATGCGTGCATCTTGTCACCACTTGTCACTCGTTTTCACATCCAGTCTTACAACTCTGTGTTGTTGAGAGCTGGTTGAGAGCAGGTTGAGAGCAGGTTGAGAGCAGACAATAGTGCGAATAGACTATGAACAGACTCCGAATAGACATGAATAGACTACGAATAGACTAGGAATGGTGGATCAAGTAGATATCAAGTGACGGTCCTCACCTCTCTGCGCAGCTCGCTGTTCTCACGGCAAAGCTCACTGTTGAGGTCACTTGCCTTTCTCACATTTGTTCGCTTCACAGCTTCGCAGCTTCGCAGCTTCACATTCACTTTGCAATTTGACGACATTTTTTCAGCTCATCGGGAGAAGACGACTACAACAAGGGTTGAGGCAATGACCCTCGCAACGCGCAGTGCTTCTTCATACTCTTAATATCTCTTGTACAATAACTCTTAATATCTCTTCACTCACTTCACTCTGTTTCTGCTAGCTAGCGACTGGCTGGCAACAAAGTGGAACATGTTGATAATGTCGAATGAATCGAACGGAAAAGGCCGAGAGCTTGCAACTTTATCTTCTTGGCTGTTTGTATTCTTTGCGGTATGTGTGCGTTGACACTTCATTGGCCTGTTGCAGCAGTTGTGTGTAAATGCCGTCATCATTGTCAACAGCTCGCGCATGACCTGCAGTGCTTGCAAACTGGGCGTATGCAAAGTTGCTGTTTCCAATCTGTTTGGATATCGGATACCAGTACCAGTACAGTAACTTAGATAGTGTCTTTTGTTGCATGTCTTGCTCTCGAGAAGAATTTCCCGTCTTCTATGTGTCTGAGCTCTAAACTATCTGCGGAAGATCTGGAACCTTCGCAACTTCAGCCAAGACTCCAATCATCTCCAATCATCTCCAATCATCTCCAATCATCTCCAATCCCACACCCTTCTGGTGTCTTTAGTCACCACGCCTGTCCAGCCAGCCATCATGCGTGCCTGCCAGGACTCTGCAAGCACGCCCTAAATGAGCCTAGTCTGATCTGGTCTATGGCCTGTTCTTTGGCAAAAGACTGGCCCAAAACTGGACGACCAAAGAATGACCAAAAGGATGACCAAAGGACAATGGGCACGTGGCCCCGTGGCGTTGAATTCTGAGCAGTTCAAGGCACCTAGCCGTGACTGGCTGGCATGGTCAGCTGGGCGTATGCTACATGGCATCACTCTCCCAGCAGGCCCATCGCCAGCCCCCAACCAAAACAGACCAAAACCGTTAAACCCTGTGTTCAGAGTGGTTCAGAGTGGTTCATGGTGGTTCAGGGTGGTTCAGGGTGGTTCAGAGTGGCAGAAGGTGCTACAGAAGTTTAGGGATCTCTTTACCCGAGCCAGTTTGTGACATTTCTTGCGCTGAAAGAACAGCTCGCCAACATCATATTCAATTTAATGAGCGGTAATCAAGTTGAATAGAAAGAGGCAAACTGACCTTTCAATCATGTGTCCCATTGAGCCAATGTCGGCAAGTGGTTGTCAGGTGTTCTCTGAATCAGGAACTTCACCACTTAGTTTTCACACCTCCATGACAACTTGCACGGAAAGTCCAAGCAAGGCACTGAAAATACCTCGTATGATCCTGTTTTTCTCCACCTGTCAGGTAAGGGTTGTTAGATTTTATGTCAGCTGTCCCACTGCCTCCTCCGCCTCCTCTGCCTCCGCCTCCTCCGCCGGACCTCAACTGCAAGCGCTGGATCGCAGTGTTCCCCGCCGGACCTCAACCACAAAGAATCTCCGAAGATATACCAGATAGAATGTCAGAAAAAATGTCAGAATATATGCCAAAAAGTATGTCAGGATAGATTCCAGATAGAATGTCAGACAGAATGTCAAAGTATATGCCTGAAAGAATGTCAAATATTGTCAGATAGAATGTCAGAATAAACATGCCATATATACTTCCAGATGGTATGTCAGAAACTATGTCAGAATAGTGGTTCAGGGTGGGGATCACTCGAAGAAAGCAATTTCCGTTCTGCAGTGTGATCTTTTCTGTATGTTGTTACGTTGATTTTCATGCTCTGCCTGGATGCCCAACCTTCCATAGAGCACAAACACACTTTTTCTGACTTCCCTCAGCTTAGCCAAACATATCCATGTCGGCATCAACAGCTTCTTTGGCTTCTGGAGGTTTTTCATTGTCTTCAGCTTTGTCACCACCTACAGCAAGGTAAACTACAGACATGCAACTTTGGTAACGGACGGGTAACGGATGGTAATGGCACAAAGGAATTTTGAGATTCAGGCCAACGTCTTTCAGCAGGCCACCAATCACAGTGCCTGATGGTGCATTCCGATCAGCCGTGCCAGCATGAGGGCACTCGCCAGAAACCATGAGGCCGATCCATTTGAGACATCTGTCATCCACATGTGCCAGATTGATTCAAAAGTATTCACCGTCTTTATGAAACATGTTTTAAGAAAAAATGCCCAGTGCCAGCATTTTCTAAGCCACAGATCGGTCCCGTTTTAGAAGCCTCGGCCGTCTTGGCCATCTTGGCCATCGTCGGCTGCCAGCTCTTCTCTCGTTGGGCCAAGACCCTCGAAGAGTGGCGAGATCAGTGCCCCTGCGGTGCATGACACTTCCACAACTGAATCGCTGGAGCGTCAAACACTCAAAGTCAAAAACAGAATACAGCTCGTAAACTAAAATCTGAAAGAATATGAACTAGACGTTTAAAGTCATTGAACATGCCAACTGCCAACCATAAATTATGCCATAATTGGCCGGCATGATTTCGCGCCTGCCGCGTTGGTTTTGTCCCATCGTTTCAGACCAGCAGCTTCCTGGGACATTGACACTGTGAATAATTACTCAGTACAGCGACCATCTGCGACCATCAGCGACCCCAGGCATTTGCATTTCTACTTGCACCAGTCCCAGGTGCGTGTAACTTATTTCATCTTTGCGAAGGTCACATAAAATTGAAATGTGTTAAGGTGTCTGGGGCGGAGAACTTGATGATGTGCATCTTGCTTCATTTTTACACGGCCACTATGCCGATCGCTATGCCCCCCGGAACCACTGGCCGTTCCTCATCTTGCTCTTCTGTTTCTCCATCAGCGAAGATATCACGATCTTCTGCCTGGACGGAATGGCGGAACTTTCTGCAGCTGGGACTGCACTGGCAATTCACAAAAAACTTCGGGGAAGCGCTAAGCGCTCTTCTCAAAGGTGCAAAGGTGTTTCAGGCGCTGCTTTGATTTTTTGTTTTTTCAAACAAATGCAGCGTAGACAGTGTACACTGTTCATTTCACAGAGCTTTGAAGGCCTGCTTCTGTGGTGCAGCTTGGCTGGAGATGGCATCCTGGTGATTTCGCACTCATAACTGATATCCTTGAGATTCTATTGGAAAACTTCTCGGGTTTCCTCGTGCATTGCAGCGATGGATTTGTTTTCGGGCTCAGAATGAAACTTGGATTCCGATTGCGGATTCATTATGATTCATTGCCCTGCCTCCGCCTCCTCGGCTTCCTCCTCTCCATCAGGGCCCAAGACTGCACCAGCATTGGCAGCCATAGCCCTGGCCATGCGTGCCAGTGCCTTCGGAGGAACGGGCGAATGCTGGAAGGACCAAGGTCTGTTGGAACCCAAGATGGGACAGTATGGCAACGCTTGTGGGTGAATAGTCGGATGTCATCGTGGAAAAGTTCCTGCCTCTGCCTCGGCTTCATCATCGTCATCCATCATCTCTTCCTCTCCCTCCTCTCCCACCTGGACTTGAATCGGACTCAAAACTCCCAATCACAAATAGACAGAACATTGCCAGAACGCTAAACACACTTGACCAACTTATGATGCAATCGCTAAAGATTGGAGAAGCGGAGAAGCGTTGAATCCAGCGTTCCTTTTCCAATCGACCAATCGATGCTTTGGCAAAGCCTTTGGCAGCCGCCTCTCCTTGCGCTGTGAACAGTCAAGGCTCCAGGGTCACCAACTGGTCACCATGGAGGCCACATCATTTCGTCCACCAGCGCTGGAAGTTAGCTTCACCAAGCGCAAGAAACGCAGTTTGAAATCAAGCACTATATGTGTTCTACATTGTTCTACTACATGTTTATGCATCCTGGAAGGTCTTCTTTAATCAAACAGTTCGATGTTTTGGTACAAGAAAAGAAGCTCCACATACTAGCACTGCCATCACTGCATTTCTGATTCTCAGTTTCATCAAGGTTCACTTCGTGTAGCCTTGAGAGCAAAGGGAAAATGCCGCAAAGCCTAAGACCATCTTGGGCCATCTTGGGCCATTGGCCAACAGTGCGGACGGAAGACTTAGGATTTTCGCATGGACACCAACTTCTGTGCCAGTTCTTTGATACGAGATCCTTCACCACAAATGGCCACCCAAGCTGCAGGAATCTCCTCGTCGGTGCCGATGGAGCCGTAGCAGGCTCCGGCAATGGATGCACGACTGGCCGTGCATCCACCGACGACAATGCTGGCCTCCACAGCTTCGACATAGCTGGGTTCCTGTGCGCAGTGCAATGGTAAAATCAGAGATTGAGGTAAAGATCAGGAAAGTCCCGCAAAGGGAAAAGCCACCGCTTCAGGCTTCAGTGTCTTTCCCGCATCTGCGCGGGATAAGTGCGAAAGCTCGCCAAGTACACGTTCCAAATTCTGTGCCACTTCCTGGTCCAAGGTTGTTTGGAAGCTACGACTGGGATCCATCAAGTCCTTTGTGGCAGCAGCAATCGCTTCTTGGACCGTCGGAGTTCCCAAGACCAATTTCTCCAAGACCCGAGCAAAACCACAGGCAAATGCAGCCGCTTTGTCAGTGTTCTGCACGACGCGAACAGCTGTATCCACTGTGGGAAGCATGCTGGGGTCTCCTGCAAGCAGAGCCACCACAGGAGCCACTTTGCAAACACCATCAACCTGCAAAGTGGCAAAGCGCTGCACAGCACTTTCACATCGCTGTTTGCAAACTGTGGCACAGGACGCAGTCCGGCCTGCTCGTCTGTAGAGCCGCACTCCGGGTATTGTTTCTTCTCAGTCACATACTGCTTCAGAAAACCCTGGCAGAGCAAGGGATGAATGAGATCACGGGATATCACGGGTCATGCCAGGAGGTATACTGGGTAACATGAAGTGGCGAAATCAAAGCAGGATGCAGCATAGTCCTCCCGACAAAACGAGACCAAAAGATACAGCACGGAAAAAATGCGACATTGAAGCTCAAAACGAAATTCGAAACGAAAGCTGAACTTTGTGTTGGCAAACGCAAATGACATGCTACGCTCACCTTGATGGACCCATGACGCCAAGGGCCTGGCACAATCAACTTTCAAACGATTTCGAAAGATTTCGAGAAATTCCAAAAGATTCCGACATGGCATTTCTGAAACTCTTTGCTGTGACAACAAAGCTGAACGAAGCTTCTTAGCGACGCCTGGCAGAGGCATCGACCACTTCCTCTCAGCTTCGATGACTTTGCCTTCGGCATCGGTGGGATTTTTCTTCAGCTCCGGCCAGTTCTCCTCAAAAGACCAAGCGAATCCCGCGAACTGCAGGCTGGATAGGGACTGCAAAGATCTCGGAGCAACAAATACAAATCGGTTTACACCTGTGGCACATGTATCCATGTTTCACCTGCCGTATGTGCTTTGCGGCTTTCACAACCTCTCTCTGCAACCAGAAGCACCTAAAGGGTTTGAAGATGTTTGAAGAGGTTTGAAACTATTTGCATTTGACACCCCAATCCCTCCTGGTCCACAGCATCCACCTCGTATGCGCTTGACTTTCCAACTTTGGCTTCCAAGCGCTTTGCGAAATCCTCACAGTTTTTTGGTTCAACTTGGATCAATTGGTTCAACAATTTCTCAATACGAATGCGCCACCTAGCGCCGACCTCATCTTAGCGGCTCCATGCTTCCATGTTTCCCACACAAAGCATCAAATGATATCAAAGGATTCCTCCGTATCCAACTTGCCGTGGCTTTCAACCAGTGATTCCAAGAGCGTCAGACTCTGCTCGCCATAGCAGCTGAAACCTCGGCCAAAGAGTGGTAGTAGCAACATGATGCAACATGGTCATGTAGAATCAAGCACAGCAGAACATATGAAAAAAAAACATATTGAATATTATCGAAAGAAGTTTAGAGTTTAGAAGTCAAACTTCCAACAATATGGACAGATGACAAAGCAGAGGTGGGAAGAGTCAGAGAAGAAAAGAGAAGAAGAGAGAAGAAGAGAGAAGACACGAGAAGAGAAAGAATCAGAAGACAGAAGATGCAAGTGCACGAAAAGGCAGAAAAGTGTTTCTAAGCATTTGTGACTCCGGAGGGTCGAAAAGTAAGCTCGCTAAAGCGGCGGGTGCGGAGCCATCTGGCCAGATGAGAGAGGAAAAGTTGCACGTCATAATGTACAAAACATGTCAGCCTCAGGCCACTTTTGGAAGTTGAGATGTCGCAAAAGTGCACGCCGTTGTGGGGCGAAGCATATTTGGAAGTCAAAATGTACAAACCACACCATTCTCGGACCGCTTTTGGAAGTTGCGATGTCGCAAAAGTGTACGCCGCTGTGGCGCGAAGCACATTCCGAAGTCAACATGTACAAAGCACACCAGCTTCGAAGCATTTTTGGAAGTTGAGATGTCGAAAAAGTGCACGCCACTGTGGCCCGAAGCACATTTCGAAGTCAAAAGTGCTAAACTGCCGGTCCCGGACCACTTTTGGACGTTTAGGTGTCGTTTGGTGCGGCAGGTGCAAGCACATTGTCAAAAGTGAGCAAAACGTGAAGGTTTTGTAGCAGCTTCAACTACAACCACCACTACACTACACTCCACTCCACTCCACTGCACTACATTACACTGCAACCACAACTACAGCTATAACTACAACTACAACTACATAACACTACGCTACGCTTCACTACAGTACACTAACTACATCGCACTACACTACACTCCACTCCAATACACTACACTACAGTACACGAACTACAACTACAACCACAACTACTACTACATTACACTACACTAATTACATTACACTACGCAAATTACGTTACACTACGCTACACTACATTACACTGCACCAGGCTACACTACACTACAACTACAACTACAACTACAACTACAACTACACTACATTACACTACATTGCGCTAGGCTACACTAATTACACTACACTACACCCCACAAAACTCCACTACACTACACTAGACTCACTACAGCTACAACTACAACTACGCTACATAACACTACGCTACACTTCAATACACTACACATACTATACCACACCACACTGCACGACACTACACTACGCTACACTACACTACACTACACTAACTACAACTACAGCTACAACTACAACTATGCTACTGTACACTACACTACACTAACCTACATTACATTACGCTACACTCATTACACCACCCCAAGTCCAACTGCAACTACACTTTACTAATTACACTACACCACAACTACAACTCCACTACACTACAACAACTGCAGCTGCACTACATCACACTACATCCAGCAGTTGAGGGTGAGGTGACCGACCAGGTGACCCCTGCAACCATTGTAACCACTCCAAAAATCACAACTCCAACCACCTTTCAGTCCATCAGTGGATTCGCTCTGCCATCCGTGATTCACAACTCCTATATATAGGTTTCCTATTCTGAAACTTCCGCCACCGCCTTGTGCGGTACTAGTGGTAATATGATTGAGTAGTTCTTCACATCCTGTTGTTGCGGTGAACAGCATGACTCTTCAGAACAAGTGCGGACGTGCCAGCCTCCTTTCGGGGTAGTGTAGAAGATGTTCCCAGGTGGATCGCAGAAGGCTGGCCCGTGTTTAGCCTCTTGGAAGCAAAGCAATGAGAGCGCAAAACATCCGGACAACAAAAAGACACGCACAACACAATCACAGATCGTCACCAATAATTGGCCAATAGTTGCCCAATAGTTGGCCAATAGTTGAACAGAGTGAACCAGTTCTTGTGATCACTTGCATGATCGTTCTTGCACGGTTTGTCGGGCACACAGCAAAATTCGTTGCAACGCCAAGCGCCTGTTTGAGGTGCTCGGCCAACTTCTCGGGGTCGTAGCACCAGTGCACTGGGACGGCAGCAGCATCTGCCACTAAGGAGCCCAGAACAGCACCACGTGCACGAGCTGCTGCCATGGAGAACGACTACAGCCCTCACGGTGTGACTCACGGTGTGACTCAAACAAACACAACGTGGCATCATCAGAGCTCTGTTTTTAACCATTTTAACATTACCTGACCAATATATACCAACATCCGAAAACAACATCCAAATATATGAGCATCTTTTCAATTTATTTTCATTTCCATCTGAGAATCTTGATAATCTTGGGCCAAACAGCTTGATTGTCAAAGTACTTGCTGCATCTTGCTCCATTGTGTCTTGCAGTGTCTTGCAGCAACGTCTTGCGGCGTTGTCATGTCGTCAACGGCGTCAACGTGTTGCTAGCAACTCTCGGAGTTTCGACAGAGCCTCCATCTCCTCAGTGCCGGCAGCAGCATCCGCCTTCCGGAGATGGTCGTACCAGTCGTACCAGTCGTACCAGTCATACCATGTACCAATGGCAACACTCCGCATAAGATGATGACAATGGCCCAGCAACGAGATATGCAAATGGCTTGGATATGTTTGGATAATTGTCGAGAAGTGACGATAAGTGATGATAGTTGATGATAATGGATCATAATCATAATATATTTTAATATATCATAATTGATGAACTCAATGATTTCAATGTAATGTGCGAAAGTTTCTGTTCGTGCATGATTTCATCAAGGTCTTGCAAATCTCGTGCCTCCTCTCCCTGCCCCTCTGGCTCTGCAGCGTCAGTTTGCTGACCCTGCCAGTTGTGATTGCCAATGCCATCAAAATGAAACTATTATATACCAGGCTCAGCGTTGCAAAATGGAAGCAGAAAGACTCACAGAAAGGAAAGCATGCGAAGCGAACCTTGTTGGCCCAAGAAAACCGCACAACCTCAAATATGGGGAGATTTTCTGGGTGCGTCTAGCTTGTGACTACAGCCATGAGATGACAGCTTGTTTAAAACCAGGACACAAACATTCCAATGTTTATCACGTGCATATGCATCAGTTCCTGCTTGGAAAACTCACGGGAAAGCTCAGTGATGCATTGTGCTGCATTTAATTCCGGGATTGTGAGCAAAGTTGCAGTGGATTCCAGGATCGAGATTAATCAATTCATGGACCTCTTCAGACTCAGGATCCAAAAGCCTTCGGGAGAGGCACCAAGCCCCTGGTGCCTCTCGTGCCTCTCGTGCCTCTCGTGCCTCTCGTGCCTCTCGTGCCTCTCGTGCCTCTCGTGCCTCTCTGCCCTGAGGTCACCACCAAAGCTGTGCAATCATCTTGGCTGCCCTTTTCACGTGCCCGCTTTACAAGGGCCTTAGGACAGAAAGGTTATGCAACAGACTGTAACAGACCAAGCAAATGAGAGAGGAAAGAACATGGTGACGAGTGGCTTCCATTGGGAGGTCTAAAGATGGCATCTTGGTTTTGTTGGAGCTGTTGAGGTATTCTTGATCCCGCACTTCCAGTACCACTGGAATCATTTTGAAAGTTGACCCGTGTTGATGAGTAGATCCAGCCTTGTCTGTTGAATAAAAGCCTTCCGCCCTTTCACTGATCCCTAGCTCTAGGAATAATTCTGAGAAGAAGCTCGTGTGAAAAAAACTGTTTGCAGTCGGCGCCTCAGCTGCTTTCTCCTCTGTCCTCCCACTCTGAAGGTGCTGCCGGACGAGGGCAACCTCACTAGGGAAAGCTGAAGAGCAAGTTCGAGCAAGGTGCACCATTGGTTTTCGTCAGCACTTGCAAGAGTCAAACGCTGAAAATGGTCAAACCTGATTGCAGCGATTGTGCATTCCAAGCGATTGAAAGGGTAAGATCATAACGAGAGGTGCAAGTTGCATCATTGCACAAGAACCATGGTAGAAAGTTTAGTAGAAAGTTTAGTAGAAAGTTTAGTAGAAAGTTTAGTAGAAAGTTTAGTAGAAAGTGTCCAAAGTGTCTAAAATGTCCAAAATCCACACCTTCTCAGATTCAGACGGAATCCTTGTCGGAAAGAACATCCCAAATGCCATCAGTCGCCAGGATCACAAACCTCAGAAGTGCGCGTGGCTCAACAATGTTTGTCCTTCAAAACCAATTCGAAACACTTTCCGAATGTAAAACATGTTTCAAATGTGTTTTAACATGTTTAAAAAATAGGAATAAATGTATTTGACATTAAGATGAATTGTCCCTCTTTCAGGTCTTGACTCGTCAGCGTCCCAGTCAACCTGCATGAGACCCAGCTGGAAGGAAGCACAACTGATTTGCCCGTCAACTGCCTCGTGTACAGTGATCTCCGGCTCTGCACTGACTATGTCAGGACCTGATTCTGCACATAGCAGGCATAGCACACAATACCAAGCTGCTTAAATCTGCATTCTGCTTTTGCGGCTCTGGGACGGTTCAACACCGTCAAAGCAACACAAAGCACAAAGCAACACAAAGTTTTGTATATTTCTGTATGACTATGGCGACTATGGCGACTATGGCAGTTGGAGCCTTGGAAGTAAAAAAAAAAGAATGCATTGTACTCTCGCTCCAACAGGCAAATGCTGAATCCATTCCAACCGCTTGGCAACCAACACACTGTTTTTTTTTGAATTGATGTGTTTTGGATGTGTATTGATTCGGCATTGATGGCTGTCTTTGGTTCTTGGCATTTCTTGGCATCACACCCTTGAAGTCCTTGTCCCCAAAGCTCCGAGACACTGCCAAACCAGCTATTTTGCTCGTAAGACCTTGCTGGAGAGGATACGAACCCAAACAAGACTGTGCTGCTGGACCCAAAGCCAGACAGAAGTGTAAAATCACACATGTTAAGAACTGCAGAATCATGCTGAGAAGACTTTGATCAAAAAACTGAGTAGACTGAGAAATCTTTACTTTTCAAAGCCACTCTGCACGCTTCTTTTTCTCCACTTTTAACCTAAGATTTCTGTCTTGGAGGCAAAAGCCCAGAAGTTAAGGAAGTTAAGGAAGTTAGAAGTTGCTCTTTAGAGACGTCCTTTGCATCTCTGCTGGCTCTGGCATGTTCTGATCTGCCAACGACATGGACACAAAGTTTCCACTTCACGAAATCCTCACGGGAACAACAAAGAGTCCACGGAAAGTAGGTGAAGCTCACGTCTTGATGTATCTTGATGTGCCCCTTGTCCGCTTGTTGTCCCCTTTCTCCCCTTGTCCCCTTGTTGCCTGACCGAGTCTGACAAACTCTTCGGCAGTTTTGACCGTGGAACTTGGGCTGCTTCTCATAAGAAGGTTTGATGTACAACTTGCGGACCATATTTTTCATAGGCCTCTCTGGTGATAGTGAGATCCTTTATGGCATCACATTGAGCGAGCAAGGAGCCACCTAGCCATGGGAGCACTGCTGGTGTTTTGTCCACCAAGTTGACCACGTTGACCAAGTCAAGTGGCTGACCGGGTGCAACCCACTTACTCTGAGCACGCACGTCAGACACCAGGCGTGTCTGGAGACCAGGCAGTTGGGCTGTGCCTCCGACCAGCAGCATGTTGCTCAGCAGCTTTCCACGCAGATTGATGTTGCTCTGAAGCCGCAAACTGCTCATCACCAGTTCAGGCAAAGTGTCACCAGATCTGGCATCAAAAAGGACTTCTCCACACATGAAGCCTCTCTCACGGAGGGACCGGAGGGACTGGATGCCATTGGAATTAGATCCAGACGAAGCCATGGAAACCGACGCCGTTTTCAGCCGCTGCAGCTCAGCATTGAAGTCTTGGGCTACCCAGGCAGATTGTTCCTTTGCACTCTCTGCAGCCCAAGAACTTACAACTTCTGAAACTTCCGTAGATTGATCCCGTAGCCGTAGCATTTCCATGTTGGAAGTCAGGGCAGCTCCCCCGATCCGACCATAAGCACTGCAGTGTGGCAAAGGATAGCCTTCTTCCACAGGAGTCACCCGTGTTTCAGCCTCTCCGATGTCAATCACCAAGGCTGTGGAGAGTCCTGCTCCCAGTGTTGCCAAAAATGACGAGCTCAAAATGCAGGCGGAAGTCTTTCCATTCGCCTTTCCATTCGCCAAGTACTTCTCAAACAAAAACTCGCACAGCTCTTCGCGTGAACTTCGCAGAGAAGAAATTGGCAACGAGACAATCAATTGGACTTCGTGATCTTCGTGGCGGTCTTGGAAATCGAAGCCACTCCCAGTATCAGTGATACTCGTGATACTCGTGATACTCCTCCAAAACGTCTCATCAACCAGGTTTTCCCTGAAGCTGCCCTGTGCTCTGATCACTTTCGGTGTTGTGTCACCGATGTCACCTGCTTTGAAGGAGTGCTGGCCACAGTCAACAACGATGGTCATAGGGACGACCAAAGCACGGATGGGCTCTCCTTGTGGCCAACCGCGTCACCAAATCTCATGCTCCATGTCACACAATCAAGGAAAGTGGTCATTGTGCGGGGATGGTTTGTCTTTGAAATGTGCCAAATGATTTCGCAAATAAACGACATGTCGCACTATGTGCACTATGCTCATGGCTCAAGTTGTGGCCTTTAGCATGTGTGGCCAGTAGACGGAATCATACAGACAGATTGTATGAGTCTGAATGAGTCTCAATAAATGATTGTTTCACGTTGCTTAGCATTGCTTAACAGTGTTTGACAGTGCTCCAAGTCACCAAAGATCAGAATGGCGGCTGAGTTTCACACGCTTCTTCTGAGGCAGTACACAACGCCAAACACCTTGAACCTCGACGACACCTCCATCAGCTGCCTAGAACGGAACAGTCAAATGATCTCTGAATGCTGCACAGCTGCACATGTGCTGCACGGTTTCATGTTTTCACAAAATGATGAAAGATCATGACCAATTGAGAAAGTCACACGGTGAGCACTGAGGGGTATGCAATTTGCTGCACAAAGGTGGGGAAAAACGTTTCACATGAAATAAAATTCGTTTTTTGTTGTTTCCATTTCTAAACGGAAATTCGAAGAATGGGTGGTCACTTCTGACCTGCCTCAATTCGTTTCTTTTCTGCCGGAAGGTTTGGCTTGTGATCCTGGTTGACGCCCAAAACGCGCGAAAATCAATAGATACCGCGAAGACAAAACAAAAAATGTGGTGACTTTGTGATGAAAAACCCTCTTTGATCACTTTGTGATTCCATGACAGAAAAATGCACAGTTTTCAAGATGTGTTTAAAATGTGCTAAAATTTCAAATTGAAAATCTGTTTTCAAGTGATTTTTTTTCAAAACAAAGTTTTGTTTGGTCTGCACAGTCACTGTGCATTTTGTGTACGTGCTGAGTTCCTCTGTGAGGCGCTGAGCAGTGCCACTTGTGCCTTGGACAACTGAAGGCCCTGATAGGTTGGAATGGTACTGTACGCAACATTTAGATTTCATATGATATAATATAATAAATTTTGATATAATATGATATAGGATCATACAAAATAAAGTAATATAATTCAAAAAAATGTAATACTATATGATATATATAAAATATAAAATGAAATAATACATTATAATATAATCTAATGTAATAAAAAAAAATATATATAATAATATAATGTAATATAAAAAAATAAAATATAATATATATATATATAAGAAAATATAATATAACATAACTAGTGTA
>Ga0126342_10000898_pt1 | contig 37655 bp, 33 predicted proteins | sample Cyp1metagenome_FD_92528 | JGI IMG/M metagenome (GOLD analysis project Ga0126342, IMG submission 92528) | Coral microbial communities from Lord Howe Island, Old Settlement Bay, Australia - Cyphastrea 1 metagenome | ecosystem: Host-associated > Invertebrates > Cnidaria > Coral ... | reverse complement strand
CTTCTATCACTTCTATCACTTCTATCACTTCTATCACTTCTATCACTTCTATCACTTCTATCACTTCTATCACTTCTATCACTTCTATCACTTCTATCACTTCTATCACTTCTATCACTTATATCACTTATATCACTTATATCCATAAACCCTCGGCCCTAGTGAACCAAGTTATGTCTACCAGTTAGCCAGGCCCCAACTTGTAGGATGCGTCCGTGTTTTTAGCATTTTACTAGCCCGTGACTTTGGAACTATGATTTTGTAGGTCAGTTTTTTTGGATATCTTTGGATATCTCCAAGTATCACACTTAGTACTGTTATAGGATGTTGTTGGTTATCAAATGTTGGCAACTGCGTAGCATCCAAGTTCCAATTGTCTGCAATCTACCAATTCTACTGGGTATGAGTCTTCCAGTTTGTTTCCACACCAATTTGCCCACCTGAAACTTAGCTGTGAAAGGTATCCGAGGATGGGTTTGTCTGAAAATAGCACCCCTGGCTAATCAGGTTTATCATCGTTTGCTCCGTGAAATAGCAGTTTTGCAGCATCTATGTCACATACATATACGTATACATAGTCATTTGTATATTCCCTAGCAAGCCCAAGCAGCTACCACTCAATGGCAGGTGCTCCTGCGGTCCATGGCGTTCAAGCCGCTTCCTTTCCAGCCTGGGATCTCGGAAATTCGACATGTCCCATGATGTTCAATGGGAAAGCCATGTGGGTTTGTCTGAAATTTGGGTATCCCAGTTCCAATTGATTACCATGATCCTTCCCATGGAAGCGGTCATGTTTGGGAAACATCCTGCCTACCAACACTTTTCAAACAGACTCTTAAATGAAGATACATCACAACCTCAAGGATAAAGCAGCTTCGAAACCCGATCCTGATACATTGAACCTGCTCTCACTCTTGGGGTTGCTATACTCCACACATTTGTAATGAATCGGTTCATCGGGTCATCGGAACAGTCCCAAATGCCAGTGGGTTTCGGGGGATCAACATGAATCAACATGGTTCCACTGGGCCTTCTGGGCCTTCCCACGGCTTCAAACCTATTGCCTCGCTTAGGTCCTTGGAATTGAAAATTGGGAATATCTCCCCAAAATGGCCAATTTGCTTGTAGAAATGATACTAAACATTGCTCAACCCTCAATTTGTGGGGTGCCTCTCAAACAATCACTTTTTCCAATAGCCTCAACCTAATCTGGCCCAAAAGCTCAGCAATTTGCCAATCAAACACAAGAAAAAGATCTAGAAATAGGTGAGATTACAGCCAGATAAAAGCCCCAGACTGGGCCATCACAGCAAACTAACATGAAGCAAGTATCAACATATTCTACCACAATTTCCTCAGACATGTTGGTGCATTTTCCGAGACAGGAACAGTTCCTGCACCGATCACAGCGACTCGAAGTATCAGCAGGCGATCAATTCAAGCTATGAATCATCTTCATCAATGATGCATCACAGTCCAACGTAGGGATATGGGTCAACATTTTGACGGGATTTTCCAATGGGGGGACCCCAACATGGATGGTTTATGATGGAAAATCCATCTAGAAATGGATGATTTGGGGGGTACCTCTATTTTCGGAAACCTCCATATTGGAAACCCTGAATCTACCACAAATAAGCCGCCCAATCGTCCACGCGCCCCCAATTTGGCTCCTGAGCATTCTCCACCAATTCCTGTCGTTTTTTTTGCGACCGATATCATAGAAATGAGTTGGATGACTATATCAATATCATTCAACATCACTCATGTTGGTAAAATGTCATGTCATACCACCTATTTAAGGATGGTGATTTTATGGTGATTTGGATGGATCGTTTATGGCATTGTTAAAAACCCCACATATCCCATCGATCCCACGACCTCCAAAGATATGGCGCTCATGTCACTGGCCCACTTCACGACTTCCTCCTGGCAGATTAACCACTGGGTGACCTCTGGGAGAATGGAGGATTAACATGGATTAACATGGATTAACCACTCAGAAAATGGCAAGTTGAATGAGGAAATGTCTGTGGATTTTGGACTCGATTTTCAGAGAAACATCAATCCAGGATGCTAGGGCCTCGCAGTGAGACTGAAATCCTTCTGGAAGCAAAACAGCTACATCAGTCGAATGCACATGACTACTTTGGCAGGAAAAGGCTCCAATTTTGATCTATATCTCAGTGAAGAACCATCTCCTCTTGACTAGTTAGACATTTTTCCCATGTAAAATATACCCAACAAAAACCCGCCGGCAATGGATTTTTTCCCCTATTCATAGATGATTTTCTCATTCATGACATCCATTTGCTTCGGGGATTTCCCCATGTGGAGTTTGAGAGGCCTCGTACTCGGACAGACCCAACTCGGAGAGAAAGTCCTCACGGCGCGTTTTTGAAAAAGTGCCGCTAAAAAAACCATGGGGAAATATGGATTTCATGGTGATATTTCATGGTGATGTGGGATTTATATGGGATTTACTGGGAACTAATGTGACTTTTGGGATAATCAAACATGGCCTTTTGACCTGAAATCTACATTGAGATTTTCCATGTTAGATTCCTGGAGGATAACCCAGGAAAGGGAACATCAACTTCTGCTGATGGGCTGCACTGTATTTCTTGCTCTCGGGATGGAAGATGTGTTAATAATTAAAATTAAAAGGCTTAAAGTGCGCCAATGGCAAGTTTGCAACCATGGTCAAGTTTCTGATTCCTGGGATCATCGATCGCAACGGGGTGCAACTATAGTAAGTCAGCAGTCACTGCATAAAGCACATGTCATGAAATCGAGCAGTATCGTTGGTTATATGCAAGTGATCTTGTAATTAACATACATGTACATCCAGGAACAAGTCAATGTATAAATCGTGGATCATATTCTATTCATCTTTCTTCAACTCCTTGCTACAGTACTTATTTCAATTGTCAGTTCTGTCACTTCTATCAGTTCTATCCCCAGTTGAAGCAGTAAAAATAGCTTGTTTTCCCATCTCATTCTATTGGTTAGTAGGTTTCCCGATCCCATGGCTTATCATATGTTCTCACAATCCCCCTTTTTCAATCAGCTATCATCTCAGCATAACCAATCAACCATCAGCAGCCATGTTATATCCTCTGATCTCCATTTTTGCGAATCCAGATAAATCCCAACCAAGTAACCATAGTAACCATAGTAACCCATCAACCCATCTCCTAACGGTCCTAACCCACCAACTTGTGAAGTCCTGGAGACCCCAAATGCGGCCCTTTTTTTCAGCTGGACCTGGCGACGGGATTTTCTGATGAAAATCATCACTATTAGTTACATATACATATTGATATATTGATATTATATAATAGTATTGATGATAAGAAAAATATTAATATCACTATTAATGATATATTATCATATATATATATATATATACATTTGTTGAACATGAAATCTATCAATATTGTGAATTCACCCATATTCATATGGGTGTCTTATGATATTCACATGCTGGTTCTCTATTGATAGATACGTTTAAAAACAAGTGGCCAGGTTGCCATGTGGAAAGCCACAAGTTAAGATGCCAAAAAGTGTGCAACCAGGATGGTAGTTCAATCATGTCTGTCATATTTTCCCATCAAACTGTTCTATCTGTTTGGGCATTGCTATATCTGGTTGGTGGTTGAGCCCACCCCTCTGAAAAATATGAGTTCGTCAGTTGGGATTTTGACATTCCCAACTGAATGGAAAAACATGTGCCAAACCACCAACCAGTGTATATAATGTGATATTAACGAATAATAGCTAGATATTGATATGACATATATATATATAATATTGACTGATATGATCTCTATGAACATGTGATCATTGACAGTTGAGTAATAGGCATGATTTTTTGGCTTTCCGTGAAACTCAAGGGGAGAAGCCCATTTTCTCCTGGTGTAGAACCTCATTTTCCTCATTTTCCCTATGTTTAAATAGCAATGTTCTGCTGTGAATCCCGCAGACCAACATGGTGGATGGGTCTGAAAATCTCATAGCTGTCATAGCTCATCTTCATTTTGCCCGAATTTGACACAACTTGGGGTATCCCCCATTTTGGACAAATTCGTAATATAGACATTGGGTTATTGGATGTTATCTCTCATCAGTTTACAGATCCACTCGAAACCTTCGCAGCTTTTCCAATGCATGTGGTGGCTATTGGCCGAGCAGAGAAGGTTGGTGCAGACTCTGGAAGATGCCTTTGCTTTTTGAGAAATAGGGATTTCCTAAGTCATGGGGGTACCCCCAGTTATCATCCACTTATTTTCGGATTTTCCATGAAACAAACCATCCAGCTATTGGGATACCTCCATTCATGGAAACCCCCAAATTGCCATCATTGGCCATTTGGAAACACCCACCGTATGTGTCACATCTGAGACCTTCGGCAAAACTCCGCCCCGAATTTCCAAAACTCTATCTTCAACGAAGCCTGAAACGGAGTTGCTAGCCCTATCCCATGAGATACTGGTTGATGTTGATTAATAGGTATCCAAATGTATCCGGTATAAAGTGAATGATGGCTTAGTTCATGCGGGTTTATTATCTCGAATGGACCAGGTAAATTAATAACCAATCAAGAAGTAGAACTTGCAGGAGCTACCAGAGAAAGTTGGGCATGTTCCCTCCAGTTTTTGCCGCCACCTGCACTGCTCCTGTACACTCCGCCACGCACGATTCTGCTTATTCTTTGGCAGGGCCCGTGCTGTCACTAGCTAGCATGTGGATATCTTCTACCTAGGACCTCAATTTGTCCAACACTGGTTTTAAACATGTATTTGCAGCAAAATGCTTGGAATTCTACCCGCTTGGGTACTTTGAGGGTTAAGGTAATTGATGTGATCTGGGCCAACGATTCTTGAAATGGCACGCTGGGGAAAACCAGTTGGGAAACTTCAGGGCAAGATTCAATCATTGGATTCGAAATCAGATTTTTCAGGCTCTCAATTCTGCACCAAACTGTAATTTTCCAGAGGTAACTGTGGTTACAACTACTGTAGCTATAAGGACCGAGGGGCCAGGGTCAACACTCAGCACTTGTCGGTCTTGGCTGCTGTGGCCAAGGACACCAACCTTGGGAGTCAGGTGTTCGTGATGAGTTCGTAGGGATCTTATAGGATCTAATGGCATTTCAAATTGGAATTCATAGGGATTTCATGGTGTCTTTCGATGAAAAATGCGATTTAATGGGATATAATGGGTATAATCATGGCATAACCCACAAGTCAGGTGACCCAATTTCATCAATTTCTGTGTGATTCTGAATATGGCGCATCCCAAAGCCATTTATGGGGGGTTCTTTGTGGTTCGATGGTCCCGGTGGGTGGCTTTTCACAGATTTCAGGGTTGTGAATCTTATGGCAACAGGATTTCCCCAAAGTGGAAGTATAAACCAACAATCATGGGCATACCCTCTGGTAAACATACAAAAAGCTATTGAACATGGCCCATTTATAGTGGATTTTCCCATTAAACATGGTGGATCTTTCCATGGCTATGTTAAATTACCAGAGGGTACATCATGGGAATATCATGGAATATAGCCAAACAAAAACCCTCAGTTCAGACACAGAAAAACATCATTCATTCCACAACAAATGTGCCATTGGGGCAAAGCAATATCAGGGTTTCCTAAACAAGGGACCCGAAAGATACAAAAATGATCAAAGAGTTGTAACTTTTCATATTCTAGGAATCAACAGGTTTGGGGAAACCCCTAAACCCTAAACCATCAACTGTGGTGATTTATTTTTTTGATGATGTTCAAGGGACCCCTCAAATGGTTGGCTACATACAAGATGCCCTCCCCGAGTAATGCTTGTTATTGGTTTCGAACCCCCAGAAATACTATATCTATATCTATTATATACCATAGTTATATATAGTTATTGGAGGTGTATTCACCAACTTAGCTATCTAAATCCCAGTATCAAACTCAATGCCATGAAATCCCAGGAAATCGAATGCAGTCCATCCACCATCAGGCTTCATCCCCAGGCATGACTCCACTCGTATGCCCCAAGAAGCTTCTTGTCGGGCGCGCTGAAGGACACACTTCCTTGATCTCGAGGCCTCGCACTGGAGGCGGAACTGGTTCTATGGGGTGTTACCATATTTTTGGATGGTTTGTTTCATGGAAAAGCCTATGAAAATTGATGATTTGGGGGGTACCCCGATTTTAGCAAACCCCCAACTTGGAAGATTGGAAAAAAAACTTGGGAGATCATGGAAAAATCATCTTGAACATGATAATGTCATGGGGATTTTGATCATAATCATAGGATACGGGTTGGCGAAAATTGATATACTGGGAAGCGAATCTGGCAAGGGAACATCCTCCATTTACATGATTCTCCCATTGAAATGCCTGCAGGGGATTTCCGATTACCATCGTTGATTACCAAACGGTATAGAAACCAGCCAATAATAAATGGTCAGTTACGAATCTTCCAAAATCTTGATTGGAACACTCAAAAATTGGGCCCCTTAACAAAGCCGCGACTCAGCAAAAATATGGAACACCCAATGCCATAAACCAGCCCCATTTTTTCCAGGAATGGAGGCTCACTCTTCGCTTCACCACATTTACATATACGTGTTGCCTTCTAGTAGGTGGATGGAATATAATGGAATCAGTCTGAAACCAAAATAATGACCATGTGGTACAATGGACCCGCATGATTTCAAACCAATTTCAGTAGTAAACCGATGGCGATGTCTCCAAAGATTTAGTCCTCCATTAGCTCCTTAGCATTCGATTGATGTTGTGGCAAAGAAATAACAGCATAACATCAAATAATATCAAATAATTATCTAACATAGAATAACATCAGAACAACATCAAATTTATAACTCTTGCTTGTTCCAGCCATGCCTATGTTAAACTGCACAAGACCATTTGGACGGCTGGGAGAAGTTCAACCTCAGCCCGCAGGCCTCACGAGCAAGAAGATCAGGGCAATCAGAAACCTGGGATTTGCCGGCTGGGAGGCTTTTAAAGCCAGATTTGTTTGCCAAGTGTCACAGACAACCAGGACTGTTGAGTTTTCATGAAACAAAAGAGGTTCAAATCACAAGTGTGGCATACTTGCATTCAATCCCAGGCATGCAAACCATCCGACTAAACAAGACAACCACAGTGGCTTCACCCCTTTTTTGCATCCCAAAAAAATCATTTCCGCTCGGAAAATCATCTTCCAGTCCTACAAAGTTTGGGATCCCATGTTAGTTTTAGGGTAAAGATTGTGACACCTACAGTATGGTTCTCAAATTTCTCATCTTTTTTTGCACATCTTGTTGGTCCAAAATGCACAGACAGCATGGTGATGATGAAGATGTGGTTCTCAAAGAAGAACCTCCAAGTTTCGAAGCTTGGAAAGCCAAGAAGGATCTACCAAGGTGTCAACTAATAGGAACTCTCCGTAGTCGTGGCACCGGGAAGCCAAATGTCTCATTGTTTACAGGATACTTGGGAAAATATGGAAAATCATCCAGAACTGGCTCTGGAGAAACCGGAGAAATGATCCCTTGCGAGGTGTCGCGGTGTTGCGACGTGATTTATCTCACGATATCGTTGCTAAGATCCCCACGGTTGGATCATCCATTTGTTATTAACCTTGAGGATATTCCAAACCGCTTAGATGACCAAAGGATCATGCAGCCTGGCTACTCAATGTTACCGGCGATGTTCAATAGCAAAAAACTAGCTATGTTTTTCACTATCAGATGGCAACACTGTTACTGAGAATAACTAAGAGGTGCACAATACGCAAACATATGGGTTACTGAAATCCAACTTGGATTATCTATGGTTTTTTTTTGCCCCCCCAAAAAACCAGGGAGGATCTGCGAAAAACAAGTCCCCCTAAGGCGGGTCCATCTCACCAGGGTGAGGTCATTTTTTCTGATGACCATAGATCCCAAGTCCAAAAAATAGAAATCATCAATAGTTCAGTAGCTACAATCATCGCAAACTATAGTAACTATAGTAGCAACTATAATAACTATGGATAGATATTTCATCAAATAACTATGGTAACTATAGTTCATGAATAGTACTATCATAGTTCCCCCCGTTCACACCCGTTGGCGTTGCCAGCCAACGCTGCCTGTAGAAGGTCAATCTTTGGATCTGCGCTGAAAAGATCACGTCGGCCTGTGATGGCCATGGCCATTAGGCCATTAAGGCCGTGGGAACCATGTGACAAACATGATGGGATGATGTGAAAATCATGGGAAAATGATGTTCGAAAAACCTTCTGAAACCATGATAAATGATAAACATATATAAAAATCATGTTCTAAACATTTCGAAATCATGAACCATGACAAACCTGGAGTTGGCTGCTTTTCACACACCTCAGATACCACATCTGGTAAATATATGTAAATAGACCCGGAAATTGCATGAAAAGCAGATTTTTCGTCACTTCCCCACTAGATACCCCTTCAACAAGTCGATTTGAAAAGCAGGGCAAAAAATTCTGTCCATCAATCCGGTGGTTCAAACATAGACCCATTCACCGGTCAATATGTATTCACTTTATGATTTACCCTCTGGTAAATTAACATAGACCCTGGCAGATAGGGGTTGGAAGACTAGTTTCCATTAAAAATTGGTGATTTTCAGGGTCTATGTTTATTTACCATAGGGTATATTGACATACAGATACTCCACATTTCCTTCACCCTTCAGTCGATGTATCCACGACCGGTCACGAGTTTTTGGCGCCGAAGCCGATCGTTTTTTCGTCACCCCACATCTGCTTGGTTAATCGGTTGATGCACAATTTCTGTTGGCCAAACACAATTTGACACCTCAATTTTGGTGCGATCCCAATGTGCATGGCTAAAATTTTCCCTGTGAAGGGGATGAATACCAAATATTCATAGATTAAATCCCATTTCTGTTGCTCAATCAGTAGTTTTGGGGTTGAGCTGGTCAAACCTTGTGGTCTTGGGGGGCCCCAGTATGTTGGGGTTTGGTGCGTGTAAAGGTACATCTCTCTCTATTGCCTGATGAGTTTACAAACAGAACTGGGAAGGCCTGAAGTTGGGGATGTCACTAGAGAAAATCGGGATTTCGCCAAGGAAAACTTGGAGAACTTGAGCAGAAATACCAGCTGCACTATCCTACAGCTTGCACTTTAAAATTACTTTTTGGCAAAAGTTATATACTGTACCATCTAGCAGATCCTATTTCACCAACATCTTATGGTAAAAATCAATACATATCAATACCATCCCATGGGTGATTATAGTCATCATTCTGTATCAATAAACGTCCCATCCATTCTGCATCTAACTATGTTATAGTTAATTTGGAGATATCGATAGATCTAACATGAAAAAAACCAGCGTATCCCAGATCTAGCCATGATTTAACCATGGAAAAACCAACATTTCCCAGTTTTTTCCCCATCATTTCATCATCTTCCCCCGCAGACATCACCGGAGCCCGTCCTCCGTGAGCCGCGCGTAGTCGCTGAAGGTGGTCTGAGAGAACTGCACCAGGGCCTTGACGAAAGCCGATGGTGAAAGATGCATGGGATGACAATGGTGATTTTTCATGGTGATTTTTCATGGTGATTTAATGGGATGGTCATTGGATTAATCGTTGGATTCATCTGAAAGTCATGGTGGGATGAGAGTGAGATATGGGATCATATGGGATCATATGGGATCATATGGGGTAATGGGATATGGATAATTATCTGAAGTTAAATCGAAATATAGGATTAGTGGGATGATAATGGGATAAGGAATAGTGGCTTTGTAGAGATGATGATGAGACAATATGGCTTAATTGGGATAATGGAAGAATAAGAAGATGTGAATGGAGGGTATCTTAGATCAAAATAGATTAAGTTTAAATGCAGTAGATTAGATGGTGATTATATTTATATTGTGAAGCATCTAAACATAGAGACGAATTAGATTAGTTTTTTAAACTTAGAGCATGTGATATTACAGTAGATTTAACTTAGATTATATATATATATATATGTATTAGATTTAGACTACATGCGAGCAGATTTGAATATCCTATCTTGACGGCATAGGGTTGAGTTTTTTTTTTTCTGTAGATGAAATCGAGCAGTTTGGATTGAAGCCATGAGCAAACAAAAAACAGCAGGCAGTCTCGGTTTGTCGGAAGCGCCGAACACTTGTCATGCGGGATATCTGGTAAATTGATTCAATGTAAAATCACATCTCTATCGTATTTTAAAAGTTTATGAATACAACATGGTACAAGCCATGAATCTCAGCAAAACTTTCCCCTCTGCGTTGGTGGGGAAGCAATTCACCGTGCCCGTTGGGCAACTCATAGCGTGTCAAAGCAAGTCCCCTTGGCCACACTTCTCCCTGAGAAAAGGATCCTTTTTTGCACAGCTCTTAACCAAACTCCCATTTTTTGCAGCGGTTTCATTGATGCAAAATTGGTGAATCTGTATCCCCCCCCCTAGGAACCGGCCACCAATCCACCAACGCGTTGTCCAAAGGACTCCAGAGGAGACTAGCAGCATCTCCACGTTGAAAAGGATGGAGTTCAACGGCGTATTTTGCGCCCGCATGGGATGGATACTCAGGAAGAACGCGATCTGGCAGGTTTGGTGGTGGTGATGGGGCGGTTGATGGGGATGGCTGGAAACGAAGCCGTTTTACGAGAGGGGTCCAACTCCCTTGCCCATGATCGAAATGTCTCAGAACCTTTGGCCAATTCAAGCAGTCCTAAACATGATTGGAAAGGTATACTCTGGGTGCCTAAACCGGGGGATCCGTGAAACAATTGGAGTGAATCACAAAACCGTCTTGGAGAACATTTTTTGTGGGATCCACCTGCCATCCCCTGAAAACCCCTGAAAACCAACCATGGGGAGTCACAAACATCCCAGGACATCGCCATGCAAACGGCATACAAAAAATGACATGTGAAACACACCCAATTCGCAAATGGACAAGACTGACAAGACAACATTCAATCTGCTGTCAAGTTTACGCCAGATGTTCTTCCCGCCGGACAAGTATGGTTTTCTTAAACCCTCATATGGCGGTGGGTCATTTCACCCTATATCTATATCCGTTTATACTCTGGTGATTTCATCCCGAAAAAATCACATCATCGCCAGCAAGATAGAAACCTATAGAAACCAAATAATAGTGGAAAGTGACAAACAAATAGCTCCATTTGTTGAGTTGATGGCTTAACAATCTGGACTCAGCCCCATCCACCGGCCAAGAACTGGAATGTTCAATGGTCAAACAAATATGTGGAAACTAGGGTTTTGTTGTCAAAATATTCCCGAAACGAAAAGCCCGGAATTTCTATGACCTCAAAACCCTCCCAGTATTTTCTCGGCTGCCCGGACCCGCATACCAAATTTGGTGCAGCCTTTCACCTCAACGTGGAAAGCCAGGACCAAAGATGGGCATTGACCCAACAACCTATATCAGAACATGTTATTAAACTGACAAAAGCATGTGATTCAACCAAGAAAAAATGCAGTTATGAACGAAACAAGGGAGTTTGACCAACACCAAAAAAGGGGTGTCAGCATGTGTCAGCTATCAAAAAGATCGATCTCGGTGGAAAAATTGCGGCTTCAGTCCAGAAGTGATGGTTGGTTGGTAGTTACTGGTAGTTCATATTTGCCTCAGTTGACTAACTCGCCATTTTTAAAGGTCCGAGCTCTCTGTTACAGGATTGGTTGATGAGGATTCCAGATACGTTGCCAGAATCCTGCGTTTCAAACCCGCTCCAACAGGGTGAGCGTTGCATAAGTGCTACCCATGACTCGGCGTTGCTGAGAGAGTTGACTGCAAACATCTACCCTCTGGTTATTTAACATAGCCATGGAAAATGGCCCATTTATAGATGGTTTACCTATCAAAAACGGTGATTTTCCATGGCTATGTTAAAGAACCAGATGGTATATCACCCAGTTTGATCCATTTTTTCAAGTCTCTGTCCGCCATTTGTTGGTTTTCCTCTGTGTGTCAACCATCAGCCGACATGATTTTGTTGCTGAGCAACGACGCAAATGAGCATGTAGAAGTTGAAGCACGCCTCAAAGACAAGCTGCGGGTTAACTGCGACAACCTCATTTTTTTCATTTGTCGGGTTAGAGTACTTATGATAAGTGATGATAGGTGATGATAGGTGATGATAAGTGATGATAAGTGATGATAAGTGCTGATGATGATGCAATATATATATATATATACATCCCCCTGGATTATGACCCCTTCATTGGAGGCTACCACGCTCCCAAAGGCTCCTCCGATATCACACGAATCTTGGATGGTACTTGATCCAAACCAATGGGCTCGCCATCTCTTTGATAAATCCACTGCAGGCGCCCTACCATGCTTTGAGCCTCCCTTCAAATTCTCTGAAAGTCCATTGAAATAAATGTTCCGTTCTGTTCCTTTTTCCGGAAAAAACAGAACGAATTCTCCATGGATCCAAGATACATAGAGCGCCACGCCCAAGGGGTACAACCTCAGATTTTTCGGGCCTCAGATGCCTTGGGATGGCCTGAAACATTTTCATTGGATGATTTTCCCAACCCAATGGTGAGGTTGAAGTGGCTGACCGATTACCCAGAAAAATAGATCATCCCTCAACTTCGCAAGATCATCATTCGAGGTTAGGGACACAATCTGACCCGGAGCCAGGACCCTGTCCAACTGGAAACCCTCCATGTTCAGGAATTCCAGCTTCGGGGTCAAAACGTCCACTTCTCTTTGGTTGTTTTCAAAATCTGGTCAACAGAGTCAACATTGCTGCCTTGTTCGAAATGTTGAAGAAATCCCCCAGTTTTGCAGATGAAATCCTAATGTTCACAAGCTAATTCCTCGGTGTTTCGACTGGTGTTTATTGCTCCCCAGAGCAAAACTTGTTCATCCAAAATCCCTCAACACCGGTGCCAGTTGATTCCAGGTCCCTCCCTTTGGAAACCAGGCCCTGCATCCTCGCACGCAGCAAGGAGGCTGTTCAAGAAGGGCGGTCCAGGCTGCGGCGGTGAGAAGATCTTCGGAAACCATGGCCCCAGGACATTTTTTGGGGATAGCTAAAGAATTGTCTCCTGAATTCTGGTTTTCCCATGTTATTCTTGTGTTGTTAGGTGGTTAAAAAAATGGTTGTATCATGCTCATTAGTGTTTTATACAGTGCTCTGAACATTTGGGCATTTGATGGGGATATCCACCTGCGAAATTGAGAGGAAGGACATTCACACTAATTAGCTTTGCTAGGTCTTAGGATGTTCCTGACCAAAAGGTGATTTCAGTCACCTTTTAAGAGAAACTTGATTCTCCAAATGGGACTTTGGTCATTAAAATATTAAACTTGAAACAAGAATCGTTGCTGGCGAAGCTTGAGAGCAGGATTTCCACGCGCCTGCCCTGAGATCTGGGGTACTATGACCTCCAGGATTCGACCAGTTCGCGATGGCTTGGGATCCTATCACTTCACCAAGTGAGGGACACATAGAAACATTTAAGCAGAACCAACAGAAATTTGATATTCCAATATGATCAACAGAAACGTGATATTTCAATGATTTGTTGTGGTATATTCCAATCAACCAATACGATCTCCAATACGATCTCCAATACGTTGTTGGTTGATATTTCTCAACGTTGATTCGAGCTACAACAAACAAGCCGACGAATCCCTCAGGAAAATTGCCTAAGTCACTTGGGAACACCAAAACAAGACATCTTCACCAGAACTTAATTACTTCGCCAACACTGCTAGAGGATTTCGGAGCCATCTGTTGTATTCTTCAGCCAAGACAAGACCTCTTTGTGCATATAGACTCGAAAAGAACAACTGCCAAGTTCCGTTTTGGGTTCACATATACAAAAACAAATAAATAATGCACTAATTATTTAAATAAATAAATAAATGAATGAATGAATGAATAAATGCCTATATATATAGGGCATTATTGGATATTATTGGGTCATACTGGGCCGAAATCTTCATCACATCATTCACTTCATTCGCCAAGGGGCACTCATGATGATCTGCAGGACCCAGGCCTTGGGTTCGCCATCCCCACCATTGGACTGGCAACAAAAACCTCCAGGTTTCCTATGAAAACGGCCATTGTTTGAGGGTCTCAAAAACATCAGACATGGATTTGGTGCTTTCCGAAGGGGGATCCTTTTTCCATGACTGGATGACAAAACGGAAACATGACAAAACGGAAATTTGGCTCCAAGTGACCAGTGACAGGATGGCAAAGAGGATGCCACAGCAGAGCTTTAGCACGGCCACCAACAAGCCTTGGCAACAGAGTGTAACGGTCAAAGAGCTACTTGCTGCTGCACTTTGGATACTTTAGTCATGATTCAATATGATTTAATGGGTATATGCTGATGTCAGCTTCATAACGTTGGGATATAAGATGATATAAGCACCACAATATTAAGTATATAGCTTAATATGAGTATAGCCACGCCATTTTTCAGTGGAACTGCACCACCAACTACTGGTTCTTTGTTATAGAGGCTGGTCTTTGTTTGGATTTCCTAAGAGTAAACAGAGTTTTTACATGGGTCAACAAAGCAGTTCATCAGTTCTCAACAACAGTAAACATGATGATCGCCCAGTTTTCCCATATTTGAGCCGACCCGAGCAACGACCGTTAAACAACACTAGGTGTCCGCACTCTCTCCTTTGTTGAACTTGGAGATCTGCAGCTTTTCAAACTCCTGGGTCAATCTTTCGTCAAACATGCGCCATCTTTTGCTGGTCACATTAAGTTACTTAGTTACCCTCTGGTAAATTAACATGACGACCCTGGCAGTTGTCGGGTTTGGAAGACTAGTTTCCACTATAAATTGGTGATTTTCAGGGTCCAACTGTCAATTTACCAGAGGGTACTTACTTGTGCATTTTCGGGAATTTTCGGGAATGATCCACGACAAATATATCAATTTCATACTCCCAGCAACCTATTCCCATCGATTCCGTACGGATTGAAGTACCAAGTCGGTGAATACAACCACCGCTCCCTCCGTTCACCAGCGGAGAAATCTTAAAATATGTATGTATATATAGTATTATATATATCATATCATATCATATATTCTATTCTATTCTATTGTATCATATTATATTATATTATATTGTATTATATTATATTATATTGTATATTATACTATATTATATTATATTATATTGTATATTATACTATATCATATTATATTATAATATATTGTATTATACTATATTATATTATATTATATTGTATTATATTATATTATATTGTATATTATACTATATTATATTATATTATATTATACTATATTATATTATATTATATTATATACATCAAATCGAGTTGGATAGTTATGTCATATCCCATGATTTCCCCATGCCATTCCCTGTAAAAAACAATTGAGCTCCACTTCACTTGTCCTCCTCAAGCAACAAAACATCGCACTTGAAGCGGTTGTAGTCCGTGCGCACCTGTCAGAGGGGTGCCTCCTGGGATTCTTCATCGTTTTTCCGCCACTGTGGGGCTTAATCCATCATTCTCCAACACACCCATCTTAATCATCTCATATTCTTGATTAGTCATCCCATTAGTTCTGATATCCCCCATGGTGGTACATTCAGTACCCATTCAGAAGTACCCATAAAAAATATCCCAACTTTTCACCCACAGTAAACACTACAGTTTACCAACCAGTCCAACCGGTTGTGAAACCATCCATCGCCACCATCTCCAGTGAAACCATCCCCACCTGTCGCAAGTTTCGATTCGCCTGCCAGGCACCCCAACTCAGTCGTCGCTTGCTGCCTGGCAACGACCATGGATGAATACTGGGTGCTGGGAAAAAATGGAAGCGAAACACCTCCACTAAATGTGGGTTTCCAGTCAGCCATTTGATTACCAATTTTGGTATTCCAATTAGTCATGATTAATCATTTCATCATTACAAACCATTGTTAACAATTATTAAGCACTTAAATCCCAATAAAATACCATCAAAAACCCAACTGGGCAATCTTTGAGGATGGGCCGCTTCAAATCTCCGTTTTTTTTTTTTTTTCGCTTCTCGATCGGGAAGTCTCCACGCATCGCAACTGGGGAATTAACTGATGGAACTGGTGATATCCCACATCTATGTCATGTGCATGCGTGTGTAATTATATGTATAATACATACATATGTTACATATGTGTATACTGCATATATATACACATATGTATATTGGTCATTACATATCCTTATGGTATACAGTATATCCCATGTATATCATGTTTCACTCTCATATGGATATCCAGGCCTTTGGAGGCCTCCACCATGTCATCGTCGCGTTGTTGCAACTCCTCTGCTCGTTGAAGCCTCGAACGGCGAAACTGAACGAGGAAAAAAAAGAACGAGGTCCAGGTGTTAACAAATGAAACTAGCATGTTTTCTCGAAACAAAATTACGAAAATTGTCCCTACTAGGTGAGTTCCATCGGTTTTCCAATTGCGCTTCATTGGCATCACTAGGTGATGTCTATTTGAGGCTCTACTTACTTCGCAAAATATTCAGTGATTTCCAGCTGCCATCTTTGCTGGTACCTAGGTCGTTTCAAGAACCTTCACCACATGGATCCAGGGAAGTGGACGAGAACAAACAGAAGGATAGGGATAACGAGAGCAAACCGCAGGAAATTCCACATTCGGAATCATGAGATATAATATGATATAATTTTAATATATATATATATATATATATATCATATATATATATATATATATAATATATATATATATGGAGTATGTCTTTCCATGGAATATCAATGGAATATCACATGGAATTTCCATGTCACCAAAAAGACTTGGACTGTCAGCTGCAGATGGCAATGTCCCGGGTTCGACATCTGGCCGCTCAGCAAAGTTTTTGGGTTAGGTGTAAAAACATTTCCATAGATATTCCATATAGATATTCCATATAGATATTCCATATAGATATTCCATATAGATATTCCAAATAGTTGATATCAACATCCACGTGCTTTCCGCCACCAGGGACCCCGCAGGACACCAGCCGCCAAGCCGACCTTGGCGGCCAGCGAACGGCCAGCGAAAGTTCTTTGCACGAGGCGTTAGGAAAAAAACGTGAAGTTTATATATAGGAAATACCTAATATGTACATAGTGAAGTTTGTATATCTAATTATAGTGAATTAGTGAATATATCTAACTTGATGATTCTTTTCTCAGTTGCACTGATATCTAACTATTGAAGTGATAAAAACTGCGAATTGTTTGAAATCCAACCCCAAGCGTGGTTCGAACACTTTGGCATTGCTCAAGTGGGGATATCTCTCACCAAAGGAGGATGTGCACCTGGAACGAACATAGCTATGGAAGCCAGGGCCCACATTTATAGATGATAAACATGATTATTTAACATGATTTACCGAGTATATAAACATGGTGATGTTCCATAGCTATTTTTTTTAAAAAAAGGTTCGCTGTGTCAATGTTTTACCATCAAGAATTGGAACGTTCTGTTGCCGCTTTTGACTTTTCCAGACATGGTGATCATCGGAGGTTCCGCCGCCGCTTGGGATGTCAACAAAAAACCGAGCCTTGTTGAAAAACACTGTCAAGCCATTACACTAGGATAAGAATGATATCAATCGTATTCAATTGTTCAATATTGTTCAATGTTGTTCAATATTATTCAATGTTGTTCAAAATTATTCAATATTACCGAGGTTTTGGATATCAAAACACTAGACAAATCATCGCTTCAGGGATGTTCCCCTTCAGTAAGTATTCCAGCTATTTCCAGCTTTCCCCGGTTCGAACTCTGAGCGTCCTTGCCATTTTTTTTCGCTGTCGATATGTAGATTCGTTCTGGCGCCACTGTGATACTGTGGCAACCCCCTTGGAATGGATTTTTTAAATCTTTCTTTAACAACATGTGGGTGTTGAGCCTTCAACCTTCTCGTTAGATATAAGTGATATAAGCATTGGGCATGGAAGTTTTAGAAAGACATTTTTAGTTCTTCAAAGCTCGAATCCTCTCGTTGGATCTCGGTGTGTCTGTGTGCTATGTATAGAATACACACACACACATATGTGTGTGTATATATAATATGTATCTATATATATATTATACGTTATATAGGTATTATTAATACATCTCCGTGTGATTAATGTGGCTCAACCAGCAATCTTCTCTAGGTACGGATTAGATGCTACAAGGTGGTGCCACATCTACCATGGTGAAGCAAACATGTCAGGACGTCGATGGCCCGTGGCCGATCCACAAAAGATAAGATCATGTCCAATGGGGCAGCCTGGGGCAAAATCAAGGACCGACAGATTTTCGAAAGATCTACGAGACATCCGAAAGATCTCCAGAGTTTCTAAATTTTCCACATCTCTTCACTTTTTGGTGATTTCCCACCAGTGCTGATGCGGTCGATCATGAATGGTCTGATCTCTGTCTTGTCAGTTCTCCGTGGGATTTTCAAAGATTTTCAAAGTCACAATTTCAAAGCACACAACATGTTTATACATGTTTATACATGTTTATGCATGTTTTAAGATGTCACAAGCCTTCTGTGAAAACGCGACTGTGTTCAAACGAGATCCCCTGTTGGATGGCGGCATGCCCGCCCTCATGGCGGCCGAGAGACGCTCAAACCAATGCCACCAAAGATGGAGAGGAGGAACCTAAAGCCATGGCAATACCCTCCGATCAAACGTGGTTTGCCACAAAATCCAATTTTCAGTGCGTTTTTTCCCAGCTAGAAACTTCCATTTAGTGCGAAGATATCCCATTGCTATGTTTGAGTACTGGACGGTGCGTCATCATGGTTTGCACCCGCACTCCCTGTTGAAAGGATCACTCTTCCCCGTGGATAGTGGTAACATGTCTGGGCCTACTTTCCAAGCCTTGTCCAAGTTTGGATTGTTCTACCGCCAAAAACCTGTTTTTGTATCCTGTTGGCCTTAAGAAATAAACATTTATTCCCATGTTCATCTCCTTGCACCATTCAGACCTAGGATGAATTCCAGCTAATTCAGGAGATACCCATTGGTAAACTAACACTTTGCGAACTGGAAAATTACCCCTTTTAAATCCTTTTAATAGCTAAGTCATATGTTTCTCGGTGTCGGTCAGTGTCGGTCTCCGAAATTTCTCGATCCGCCCATCTTAGGCCGCAGCCAACCTAAGAAGCACAGCACGCTGACTAGGTAGATCTGGAAGCCCACCTCAATCAGTTCTTCGTAATTTGCATTTTTTTCGGAATTTTCATGGTGACCCTCTGGCCAAACTAACAGTTTGCGAACTGGAAATCTCCATTTTTAAGAGGTAAATCATCTATAAATGGTACATTTTCCATAGCTATGTGGGTAAAACAATAATAAACAATCCCCCAGGTGGTATGTTTACCATTCCCAAATAGGTGGTTTATGACATTGTTTTTCCCACATTCGTAAATGTACGTAGACATCCATCTCAATGAATATATACATTGATGTGTGTGTGTACATGTGTATATGTGTGTATGTGTGTATGAGTTCTGCGGTGAAGATAGTTGAACTTAATTCCCTGAAAAGCTTCCCAAGAATCAATGCCGCAGTGAAGTTAATGAAACCCAATTCTCAAAAAAAAATCACTGACGCCGTGAAGTCAATTAAACTCAATTCCAAAGAAAAATGTTCCGCCGCGAATCTCATTGTACCCCCATTGTACCACCATGAACTACTATTCACATCTATTAACTATATGGAGGTTTCCTAAAATGGGGGTACCCCCTAAATCATCCATTTTAATAAGTTTTTCCCTTATAAACCATCCATTTTGGGGTACCCCATTGTAGGAACCCCCCATATAGATATATCCACCATACCCTGTTCGACACAGCACCTGCACTTCGATTTCTGTTGGCTGCCCATTGCCGCAGACCTTGCTGCGGCCCGTTTCGTCCGACGTCTGCCACTCCTCCAGGGAGAAATCATGTAGGAGAAACAACCATTTTGGACAACATTTATGATACTTATCCTGCATATAAACATATACATATACACTGTATACATGTACATACATATATATATACTGTATATATATACACTGTAAATCACTGTAATATATACTGTAATATATATATATATATATATATGTATGTATGTATGTATGTATGTATGTTATGGTATGTATGTATGTATGTATGTATGTATGTATGTATGTATGTACGTACTGTGTGTAACTGCGTGCATACAATACACGCCGAATAATTACCAGGGCTGCTTCGCATCGAATACCAGCCTGGGCAACATGTTCCACAGCCTGTCCTTGCACGCATAGGAGACAACTGGTATGGCGGCCTGGGGAATTAGAGGAATCAAAAGGGACGTGAATCAGAAGAAACAGAATCAGGAGAAAGCGCAAGGAAGAGAAATCAGAAAATCAGAAAGCAGATAAAAAAAGCAAACAGATGAATCAGGAAACAAGGGAAGCCAACAAGCGGGAATCTGAAAAAATGGTGTGCGTTCTTGGTTTTGATCAAAGAAAAAAATGCCTACCAGAAAAGGTGAGATATACCACAAGGTGGAATGTCGGAGGTGCTCTGTCCAAATGCGGATCCCATCACGAGTTGATTCAACTTCCACTGACCAAACTGACCAATCACATCCCAGTGATAGTTTATGTGCTACCCAGGCCCTTGTTCTACCCATTGAAGCGGCCTTTGACAAGAAGGGAAAACTGATGCCCAGCAATGCAGCCTGGGGATCAATCATTCCAGAGAAAAAACAGTTGAACTGTTGAAGCAACCAAAACCTGGTCGGTTGCCTAAGAAAATGTCTGAACTGTGACTTGACTAGGCTTGACCCAAGTTTTTGCAGGTCTATTCGGGAAAAACTCCGAGCAGTCAAAATCCTGGTTGGTTAAGAACGGGATTCCCCAATTGGTTTTTTTTGTAGTCCCCAATTGGATTGGGGTAGTATAAATCATCCCAAAACTCATCATCAATCAACGGAGATGAGGCACCTCATCCGAAAAAACATGTCTGGCCCTTTGGCTGAGAGACTTCTTGCTAGTCATAACCCATTGCTTAATATATGTATATATCTATCTATCTATCTATCTATCTGTGTATGTATACGGGATAACCCACGGGACTTACTAACAAGGGTTACGTTCACCACTTACTATATAAGTGGGATGATATTCCAGGTAGCTCACTGAAAACACTCTTCAAACATGGACATTTTGGATCGCTGATCAACAGAACGGCACAGATGTAGCTGCGACAAGCCATGCAAACCAAACCTTCTGATGTCCCATACCAAGTGCAAAGCGGAACCATCAGAACCAGATTCCATGAGAGATGATGCCTCCATCGGTGATTGCAACCTATCCTATCCCAGCTATCCCAGCATCCACCGCATCCCACAACCGTGCCCCCGGGCAGAGAAAATAAAGGTCATCAGCATGGAGCACATGACGTAACGCCGTTTCCTCCGACGGTTTAAAAAGGAGGAGCTGCGCTTACCCAAACATCAAAAGTCAAAAGTCGGGCGCTTCAATGGCTTCTTTGGTTCTTTGGGAGGTGATTTTTGGAGTTGATTTCCGCTTTTTTTAATGGGATGATTCATGTGGTGACTCAGTGACTGGAGTTGAAAAATGTGGATTGTTGCAGCAAACCAGTGGCATTGCCATCCAAATTTCAAGGTAGCAAATTTGCCGCGCAGGAAGGCCGCAAAAAGCGGCAAAATAAGCGGCGCTGTGCAAACACCGAGATTTTACGCTGCCACAGAGTTCCAAATCCCTCATCCCTCCGGTGGCGGGGCCGGGATTCATTTTTGCCATTAAAAAATTGTTGGGCCGACATCAAAAACAACTTCAATTGACAGTGTCCGAGGAATGGACCCACCACAGGCCTCATTCTTTGGGGGCTTAAAACGTCAGCTTGGGGTGATCTTGTTCGACTCCCATGGTGCACAGTATTTCAAGACAATCCTGTCTCTCCAGAGCCCAACTCCAGAGCATCTCCTCTTCACAAACTCATCGCCCTCCACCTGGATGAAATGATCAAGGAAAGTAAGGAAAGTGTGAAACGGATCCGAGTTCACCTGGTAGCAACGGTTCCAACTTCCAACTGAAGGGTTGCTCTATGAAAAACAACGGCGCTGATTTAACCAATCAACACTGGTGATACGACCCGTTACGACCCTCTCTCTGTTCGCCACTTCAGTGTGGGACGGTCCATAGCCGGCTCTTACCTTTCGTTGTTTTCTTCGAAGGTTTCGGCCTAAAAGGACTACATGATACAAATTGGATAGCCCCAAAACAAGCAGTATGTTGAAATATTTCAAAATGACGCAAATTTGCGCGAGCCTGTGTTTTCGGTATTGACCCCTACCCCTACCGTTGGCTTCTTAGATATCAGCAGGTTTGAAACTGATTGAACCCACGACCCAATGATAAACCATCTAATTTGGACGCTTAGGGGTATCTATCCGGTGGTTCGCTGGAAGTAACCATGGATCTCCATCTTCCCCATTAAAGAATCGATTAAAATCTCTGAAATGGGGAGCCAGTTGTAGCTACGAATTGTTTTTTCTCAACCACATGATATATCATTATATATATAAAATGATATCACATGATATCATATGTAATATGTAAACCAGGGCCCCGGTCTACCAGGATCCTCAGCTTCACCTCGTAGTAGAACATGGCTGCCGGGACCACCAGCACCTTGGCCGTTGGGTGACCGTTGGGTGACCTCACGAGCTTTCGAAACATGGATAGACTCTGATATACTATGAATATCTATGAACAATGGTACATATCTATGGTAAATATACTGATTATGGTAAATATACTGATATACTATAAATATCTATGGTCAATATTATCATATATACTATGAATATACTACGAAAAGCTATGACCCTATGAATAATCTATGGTAATATACTATGGTAAACTATGGTAATAATCTATGAAAAAACTATGATAGACTATGGTAATAATCTATACTATAATAGACTGGTATAATAGACTATAATAGACTGTACTATGATCGACTGGTGATCTACTATGGTAAACTGTGATATACTATGAATAATCTATGAATAATCTATGATCTATGATATACGTACTTAGATGCGGCTGCAAGTCAGCAAACATCACCGGGAAAAACCCTTCCACCCATTGGGTGAGAAAATCACCGAGGTTGACCCAGAAATCAAGTATGTTAAACCATATCAACCACGGTAAACCCATCAAATATATATATATATATATGTATATATATAAATATATATATATATGTATAATAATACAGTAATAATTTTAACATAGTTTAACGGTTTCTTTTCATTTAAATAATTTGGAATGAAACTGTTAAACCATGTTAAACCCCTCAAATTTCTTTGCGCAATCTCTTCATTTCGATACCAGCCAAGGGACCCCAGGCTTCATCGTTCATCATACGCGGCGCCCTAAAATCCAGCCATAGTTTCATTGTTTATCATATGGTTGGGATACTCTCAGTAGCTCCAAATCGCTCCCAACTAACCACCGGCCAGTTATACCCATGAAAATGGTAAAAATAACGGGATGGTGGATCCTATTGCTTTACGAACATTAACTGATTCTGATGATTTACCATTTCCACGGGTGATTTTCCATTCCCAATTAAAATTATCAGCGGGTAACTTCACACTCGGCGTCTTTTTGAGTCCGCGCTGATGAGCCAAGCCTCTGTGGTTGGCAGGCCCCATCATGTTGACAGAGCCAGGCCAAAAATTCTGAGCCAAGCCAAACTACACATCAGAAGGAACGTCAGCGGGTCTATGGAAATTCGAATCTGACCGGTAGATATGTCTCAAAAGATCAAACGATATGATTTTGGTAAGCTAGAAATGGTCCACTCCAATACGCTCCAATCATGTCGTAAGGAATATGGTGTCTCAAAATGGTACCTCCAAAGTGGTCAGGGAATCTGATCATGGGATTTTGGGGCACAAGCTATGCATCCTGCCAAGCTATTACGGGATCAACAAGCTATGCATCCCGCTTACCTTGGAGTGGCTATCCAGAATGGATGATGGAAACCCATAATTCATTGACTGGGGCCACCAGTCGAGCTCGCGTTCAGTTGAGATATGGTTGTGGCTGAGTTCTATGGTTTATTAATGGTTTATGGTAGATATAACTGTAACTATACTGTAACTATAGTATTCATGGGCTTTACAAAGCAACAAACAAAACCTTTGGGGGCACCATTCACCGTGTTCCATGTGTTCCATATGTTCCATGTTTAAATCTCATAAAAATCCCATATTTTTCTCATGTGGATCCTGAGATTGACGGTACACCAAACCCGGTAAGCCCCTGTGCCCGCAAAACAGGGGTGGCAAATGGATGTTCATCCCCTTAAACATCGATAAATTGGTATAGGTTATAGATGGTTATAGATGGTTATAGATGGTTATAGATGGTTATAGATGGTTATAGATGGTTATAGATGGTTATAGATGGTTATAGCATGTATTGGTATTGATCCATAGACACTTACGGCTTGTCGTGCGATGGTTTTGTTTTTTGAGACATACCCAGAGCGTGTCGTGGTAATTGGTCATTTCGCATTGCGAGGAACTTGGCCATGCACGGAGACGGTCAGGGGAATTAATCTAAGGGCGCCCGAGGGCCGCCCGAGATCATCGAAACCAGTGATGATCATCCTGGTGTTTTCAATGGCGGATCCTCGCACCATGGCTTTCACTACCAAGTCATGGTCTAAGTTTGCTGTTTCACCCGACCACCACCCCAAATCATCTGGTCTTGTTGTCTTCATCACAACTGCCACCTTGGGAAAAAGCGAACATTTCTGAGACATGTCTTTATGGAGATCCTCGATGCACAGTGAATTGCCCATGATATACTCCATTATAATACTATTCGGATTGTTTGATTGTATAATATATAATAGCTTTACTTGAATACTATATGATAGTATTTCTATACATGATAGATAATACTACAATATAATTCTGATTGTTTGATTGCATACATGCCAATATTCAATTCTCATTGTCTGCCGTGCTGTTGGCGATGCTCAACTCGCATCCCGGCGAAGTGTCACGGTCGAATCACCTGTGCCGCGGGGAAATCCCCGAAATGATGGATTTCCCATGAGGATCACCGAGGGAGCCAACAACTCAGCCAACTGGTTGGTTGAAATTAACACCTGGATCTCGTGTGCGTCCCAGTTTGGCACTTCGTTGATGCAAACCCATGAGGGCCATGTCAGGACTGGGCTTCCGCGAAGCTGAGTTGTTATGAAAGGTATGAATAGGAGCAACATGAAGCAGTGAAGCAACTCTACATGGACGGCAACTCTGGCACCCAGGGTGTACAGCTGTAAGTTTTGCGGATCGCATGGAAAAAAATCCACTGGTTAATCATCATAGTTCCACATAAATATGGAGGTTTCCATACATGGAGGTATCCAAAAATGGTAGGTTAATGGAAAATCCCATCTAGAAATGGATGATTTGGGGGTACCCCCATGACTTAGGAAACCACCATATCTCCTGTTAACATGGACTATTTCGGGAACCAATTGTCAGACAACCTCGGGTTGATTTGATCACTTGGCTCCTTGGACCCAAAAAATGCTGTGAAGAGGCACATGATCAAATCATATCAAATCATACCCTCTGGTAATTTAAGAGTTTGCTATTGAAAATGGCCATTTAGTTCGTTGATTTTCCCATTCATAGCATTGTGATTTTCCATCGTTTTTTGTTAACGTTTACCAGAGGGTATCAAATCCCATTGTGTTGGCCAAAAACAAGGATGTCAAATCCTGGATTGAAAAGCCATGGTTTCACAATGTGTGATCATCTTTTTTGCACAAAAAAAGATAGACACGTCATTTACCACAATGCAGGAGTTTTTACCGTTTGCATCTATTTTTTGGCTCGCTATACTTGGATTTGCGGAAGGAACCCTCTTTGTTTTTTTTTTGAAAGTCATAAAACCATCCATTTCCCCAGTAGATTCTCCATTGGGAAAATCTTCTTCTCAGCAAATCCACGTTTTGCACCATCCATTGCTGCCTAGCATCCACATTCCTCCACCCACATTAGAACCTCTGGGCCCTCAGTGACAATGATGTCCTAAGGAACAACGGGGCGCCGTTGTTAAACCGATTGCAAAGCTGGTTGATAGTTGTTGGCTGGTGTTTGAACAGTTAACCGTGGATGAACAAGCAGAATCATTGAGTTGAGCAAAGTGTCTAATCAATGAATTTGAGTGTTTGCTATTCATGCGGGCAAAAAACAATAGGTTATCATAATCTCGGTTCACCAAATAGACTGACCCCATAAACATTGACAAACCATTATTGTCCATTATTGTTATTATTGAATAAGCTAATGCTTGTAAATGTCAAGATTATTAACATTAACAGTTAACAGGCCATTCTTACTATCTAAGAAACATTAGCATGAGAATATGCGTGTTCTTATCGCTCGTCTGAATTATTGACAACATCCATTGACGGCCAATGTCAATGGTTTTACATAGGAACTGGTTCCCTCTCATGGGTCACATCATCCGTGTTACCGATACCAGTAACGAAAGTGACCATCGGTGATCACTGGGTTTCACTTCCTTTGGCACTTGTCAGTCGGACACTCAAGATCAAAGTTCATCCTCTGGTAATGTCTTACAGTTTGCGATTTTTCAGCCATGGCCCAGTTCGTTGATTTACCTATAAAGTGGTGACGTTATCATTAACCATGATTTTAGCCACTATTAACCATGATTTTAGCCATTATCAACCATTATTAACCATTATCAATCATTATTTTAGCCACTATTAACCATACCATTATTGACCATTCTTAACCATTGTCCATAGTTTACCTAGCTATTTTGAGTGGTTTTCAATAGCTGAAAAGTTCATTTTCAATCGTGGCGCCGAGTCGGCCGGCTCCGCAGGATCCGCAGGATGGCCTCAAGGGTTTCGGAGCGCTGTGAAGGTAGGATTTATTTCGCCACACCAAACAATAGGTATTATATGTAGTATATATATAGAGTATATATAGTATATAGTATATATGTATGTATATTATATATATAGTATATAGTATGTATAGCTGCATTTCCACTGATTCTGGGAAAAGCTGAAAACTCAATGAAAATGACAATGGAAAGCCAAGAAAGGAAACATCATAAACATCATGTTTGCATCATCTTCCACGGTAGGGCTTCAGCTTGGAAAGACCACCGCAGCCAAAGCACCCATAGGCGACTGGTCCGTGGGAATGCTCTGGCACGCGGCCTCTGACAACGGGTAAAAACCGTAACGCATCGCTGGTAATTTTCCAAATATCCCAATTTAAAATTTGTCGGAAAACCAAGGGGGAATTCAATCTCTCTATGTATGTATGTATGTATGTATGTATGTATGTATGTATTCGTATAGACATGGATCTTTCCATCATGTCACTCCAGAGAACACCTGCACCAATGAACCTAATACATTATGTTGGCCGTTCCTTCTCCATCGCCAAAAAATCGCCATTTTCATGATCGTATTTTTCCACGATCATGTCCCGAAGCTTCTGACGGATCAAAGCTTTATTTGCGAACCAATTAAAAGCGTGTACCCCCCAAAAAATGAAACTATACTATACGTCTATGTACATATACATACCCAAAATGTAGGTCCCCAATTTTGAATCATGCCTTAGATTCGCTCAAAAGTTTACCAAAATCAAGTACATATCCCATATGGCCCCCAAAAAAGTGAACATGACGGTGTCATTACAGAAGCATGAACTCGTATCTCACAAATTGCTATGAAACCTGCAAAAATTGCCGTCCTTGCGATGGTTTATACCCTCCCGTAATTCAACATCGCTAATTATGGAAAATTGCCCATTTAGTTCCATGGTTTACCTATCAAATATGGTGATTTTCCATGGCTATGGCAAATTACCAGAGGGTAACTCCCATTACATGCGTAGTATATCCAAAAAAAAATCCACATGTTCTTGGTAAAATCAACCGAACATATGGGGTGAAACTCAGTAGATCACCATGTTTTTCTCTACACTGCTTATATGGAGGTTTCCTAAGTCATGGGGGTACCCCTAAATCATCCATTTTATTTTAGGATTTTCCAGTATAAAGCAACCATTTTGGGGTACCCCCATTGATGGAAATCCCCTTATATTGGGTGTCATCTTCAATTCCTCACAGTCGCCCCGCTGCCTTGATCGCAGGCGAATCGCTCTGAGCATCTTGCAGCTTCAAGCTGCCTGGGACGGCGAAGTCAGTTTTTCGGTGACGAAGTATTCGGTGCACAGGGATGTGGAAACTGACTTAACTTAGATGTGGAAAACTGACTAGAATGTGGAAAAGCCATGGTGGTAATTTACTCTGTCCCTAGGGCAATTTAATTACATAGATGTGGAAAACCCATGGATTTTCCGAAAGGAAAAATGATCTACAAATGGTGGCTTTTCCACATCGCTAGATGACAGGAGGCTAAATATTGGGGATGGCTGATACTACCCCGAATGGTGGTGATTTTGGCGAGGGTTTGTTATTAGGTTTACCACATTATTGTGTTAATCAAACATTAACTAGTTAAGTAAGTACGATGTGTGAGTGTGAAAAAAAGCACTACCAAGTATGAATTATTTCACTACTGTTTGTGATAACTTATTCTGTTTGTTCTCCTCGCCAAAATTAACATAGACCCTGCCGGAATTCGGGGTCGGAGGTTTACTTTCCACTAAGAATTCTCTATCTTCACCCTATGTCAATTTAATTGCAGCGTGACTACTATATTGTCTGTCATAACTTAGGCATGATCATTAAAGGTAACCATCAACATGGTTTGTTGATTTGTTCTGACTCAATGTTCAATCAACAACTTCTATTTGTCATTACTTCAAAGAATAAACCAGAGGAACTAGAATTTTCAATTGGCTTGATATCATGCACGGTTCTCATATCAAATTGAAACGAATTACCCTCTGGTAATTTAACATAGCTATGGAAAATGGCTCATTTATAGTTGATTTACCTATTAAAGATAGTGATTTTCCATAGTTATGTTAGTTTACCAGAGGGTATATTCAGGGCACGGCCCCAGAAAAGTTTTCCACATCCGTCCAGCCGCTACTCGAGGGTCTTTTGGCAAAGTTGTGCTGGAACACAGCTCAGGCTTGTAACTTATGATTTTCCTCACTGTCTTCCTTATGTATCCAGTATGTTTAGAGGTTCGCGGCCTCTTTACTTCCTGATTTAATGATGTGTATCTATATAGATACATATATATATCCTTTGGCTTCCCCCAAAAAATCAATGTTGATTTCTTCCACATTCGAGAAACCAAAAGACATTCAGCTCTGAAAAATCGCGGCCAAAAGTTCGCGGGCTGACAAATTTCCTGGGTCGTTCGGTACTGTGCTTCAAAGTGCATCCGAAAATCGTGTTCGTTATCACATGTTATCACCATATCATAACCCAGTGATATACAGTGTATCCCTGGTGATAAGATGAATCAGTACACTTATGTTATAAATCCCCATGGGCCTTTGTGCTTGGAGCCAAGGCTTTCAAGGAGTGTTGGTGCCTCCACAGCAATGGACAGCACCTGGGGCAGAGCACGGTTTGTTGGACCTACAAATAACCATCTACTAAATATTCAGGAGTGATAGTTGATGGATATAGTCCTTATAACAGTATATAAAAACTAGAACATGTGCAATCAACAAGTATTTGAAATCACTACGATGATAAATGATGATTGATAATCAGCATAGTATCTGGATTCTATATCAAATAAACTACAAGTCAAATTATGATTTAGTGTGGTGTAATATCAATGTGTTGTTGTTAATCACAGATGCTGAATATGGAAGAACACTTTTCAACAAAGTTATAGTTGAAAATATGGATTGAGAATCAATTCTTTAACACGTTGTTGGATACTCTATAGCTGGGGTGGCCGCGTGTGTGGAACATGTTTCCAACAAAATGAACCAAAAAAAGAGCACAAAAATGGTCGGCCAATTCAAACAATAAATCAACCAATTGCGGATGGAACCAGGGTTTTATTGATAAAAGGGTGTGCACACAGATCGATATCATATCTATGTAGAGTCAGGACAATTTTTCCAAGGAGTTTTGAATTTGCTTGTGAAGGATTTGTTGAATTTTCAAGACTTATGGGCAGGAATCCCTCTGGCAAACTAACATAACTATGGAAAGATCCACCATTTTTAATGGGTAAATCAACTATTTCTATGGCCATTTTCAATGGCTATGTTTGTTTACCAGAGGGTATGTCACAATGATCTGAGACATGTGGCAAACGGAGTCATTGATTAGAAATATCGCCATGGTCGTATCATGTAGAAGACCTTTCCTCAACTTATGGTTCCGCATTTTTAAAGGCATGTTTCTTATGAGACTCTCCAACTTACATTCAAAATGCTCCATGTCCTACATGGATTTATTTTACCACGTGGGTGTAGGTTGCCTCAAAGTTGGGTACCTCAAATGGATCTGACTACTCTGCTGTCATCATAGTGGAATAACCATTGGTTGAGAGTCAAGCTGAGCACTGAGAAGCTACTGGGGGTGCACTTGGGGAAATTTCATGGTAACCTCCAGTCAGGATATCGAATCCCAACTATGTCCACTTATGACTGGAACTGGAACCCGCAAGTGCCCCAGTACAAAAGACCCGCTTTTCGCTTGGTATCCTTTCCAATTTCTAAGTCCAGCGATTAAGCAATTTCCACAAACTTTTGGAAAACCTATCTGTAAGTCGGGATACCAATCCTGGAGTTTAGCCCTACAATGGCCTAGGCTGTTCATTGATCACCCCATCGAAAACACGGGCCTCATTCTGCACGGCTGTGCACAGCTGTTGAATCAGCTCCGTTATGGCAGTGAAGCACGTGGCCATTGCGTCGACTTGGGATCTCACAGCTGGAAGATTGAGCACAGCTGGTAACGGATCAGTGATGGATTACTGAGAAAAAAATACATCACATTGAAACCCAAGGCTTTAAAAAAGTATCTCTAGGACAGAAACCAACATTACATTTAACCATTGATATCTTTAGGTTTAAACATGGTTAAACACTCTTAGGCAGTCAGCCGTTGATTAATCTATGAATGTTGGAACAGGGACTGTCGATCTCCGGCTCGGATATCTCAAGACGGTTTCACTGTAGGTTTTCTTTCGCAAGGATTCTCCTATGTGGGTCATTAACGCATCCCAAAAACGGTCAGTTTTGTACCTATCCGAATTATCTTCAGACTTCCTCTATCCAATGTTTTAAAGATGTGTATATATATAATATTCATATATCATATTGATGATCAGAATCCATCCAATGTTTGTATGAAATCATAGTGATTCGTCACATGTCACCAGTGTTCGTTGCATTCCCAGTCTAGCCATCCCCCACTTGGATTTGAATCTCGAATCCCGAAGCACTCCGAAACATCAAGTTGTGTGTGGCTGCAACCCATCGAAACCCAACAAAAAACTCTTTCTCTCACAAATTTTTAGAATATGTAACTAGTAAGTTTCTCCTAGTTTTACCATCTGGTTATTTCATGTAGCGAACTGGAGAATCACCATGTTAAAAAACGGTCAATACCATCATGTTTATCATCTAGAAATGGGCCATGGCTTCCATGGCTATGTTAAGTAACCAGAGGCTATATCCTTCAGTGGATAGACCTGGCCCTGGGAAGCCAGGCGATGAACACCGCCAGCGTCACGAAGGCTGCAGTCCTTGGAGCGTGTCATGAAAAAAACATGGTGCTACAGGACAATTTACCAAGAATGGTGATTTTATGGTGACTTAATGGGGATTTTACAGGGATGTCCATGGCAAAGTTGACGCACATAACTTGATTAAATATTAAGTAGACTAGAGTCCTTGGAAAATATCACCAACTAATGTTTTTTTAAAAACCAGTTTGTAACTTGGAGACCTCACCTTGTAATGATAGAAACCATCACCATCACTATCGATGCTATTGTGGATGATATCACTCATCCACGATAGAATCTACTTGTAGTAGCACTGCTGATGGCCATTTCTGATGGTGAGATGATAGAAAATCAAACACTACAGAAAATATGGTGGATATTGGTGGATGTGATGTTCGCTCTGATACTTTTGATATGAATTTTGTGTGCAATGTATTGCGGTATATATATATACATATTTAATTAAATAAACAACTTATTTGATTGTTACTCACTATGCGCGAACTTCAGGGGGACAGAAGTCAGAAGCGGCAAAAATGCAGGGTTTACAGGATTCTTTTTTGGGATTGCAAGCCAACAAATGGGGGATATGAACTTTGAAGATCTATGAACCATCAATAGTTGGCTTGATATCATGGGACTACAATTATAAGTATAACCAACAAAAAATGAGATCTGGTTCAACGCACAAAACTCGAGGTACTTTTTATATGTATTTAGTCGGAGCATGTCGTCAAAATGGAGACATCAAGCTGCAATGACGATCAGGGCCGCCGAAAATCGAGTGAACTATGAACTCTTCAGAACCAAAAAGACAGTCAAATGACTCATTTTACCAGACAATTCATAATATTCATAATTGGGTGATCCATGAGTCACAACTGGATTTTCAGGGTAATTCATCGTCCTGACTTAGCCTGACTTACAATGATCCTCTCCAGCTAAGACATCGGAGCCACTCAAACCGTCACATGTTCGAGGACCGAAAAAGTGGGCCAGTAGGCTCATCATTTGCATTGCTTAAGATCCTAACTGCACCATGAATCATCTCAACATAGATATGGAACAGTCATTGTTTTCGCACTGGATGACCTATGAATGGTGGATCTGTGGGGCAATCATTGAAGCTCCAATTTTGTTGAAGAGATCAACATCTCAATCGTGTGATTTTTCCATCAAAAAATATGTATGTCTGTATGTATGTATATATGTATATGTAAATGTGTATGTGTATGTGAATGTGTATGTGTATGTGCATGTATGTACGTACGTACGTATGTATACATGTTTGTCTGTCTGTCTGTCTGTATGTCTGTACCTCTCTATCTCTGTTTCTCTGCATGTCTCCATGTCTGTATGCCTGTATGTCTGTATGTCTGTATGTCTGTATGGACGGATGGATGGATGGATGGACGGACGTATGGACGTATATGTATGTATGCATGCGTGCATCTACGGATGGATGGATGTATGGATGCATGCATGTACATATGTAAGTTGCGTGTATGTACGTGTTGTTTTGTTCTTTGCTGACAAATAAATATCCCCATATTACCAAGCATGTCCTCCTGTTTGGAACAACCTTTGCCGCTTCATCGCCTCATATGTTGCTGCCTTACCTGGCCATATGGGAATAGCTGAATCAGCAGCAACAACAACAACAACAAGAAGAACAAGAACAAGAACAAAAACAAGAACAAGAACATGGATCGGTTTCCAAAAAAAACAACTGTTGTTTGTCCATTTTGGCCCATGGTTTTTCCATGAAAAAGTGCTCTGGGCCATCCCACCATAGGCTCTGCATGTCCAGAAAGCCTGGAGAGGGCCTGGCGTCATGGCGTCATGGCGTGAAGAACAGGCCTCTGGACATGGGAAAGGACCTGGTGATTCATGAATAATGTGGGTAATTGTGGGTACAAACCAACATCTGATGAATGGCTTTGTACCCAAGAATCTGATGGTTCTCTGAAACCCAAAACGGTAAATTTCATGGGGGTAAGTGACAATAAACCGTGGAGTACTAGTTTGGCGGCACAGTATTTTCAGACAAACCCAAATAAATAGAGTGGTTGGCGGTTTCAACCTCCAAAGTTGGAGATGTTTGATATAGTGAATATAGTGACATTTTTTGTGGGATGTCCAACAACAAAACTGGGGCGATGCTGAGAAGTTGGGCAGTCAGGGACAAATCAGCAACAATTCAAGGTGGCTTCTTGGTATCGATTCTAAATATTCTAACTACCATGGAACGCCATGGAAATCAGGTTTAACCACCCGATTTTTTATGTCTGATTTTGCCGAAATGGTCCAGTTCATCCCAGTCCTAGCCTGGAGTTGCGCACATCGATGGGCAGAAGCAAATTGATCATCCACGTCAAGGTCAAACTTGCCACGATAATCACCTGCCCCAGGGACCGTTTGAACATCGGAAGATTGAAATAGACAGACAGCGCGACAGAGACGGAGATAGATTGAAGAAATTAGATAGCTTTGATAGATAAGATAGATTCGAAAAGCTAGATAAGATTCGATTGGATTAGATGATTAGATTACAAATGATAAGATAAGATTAGATACGATAAAACCATATAAATAGTCAAGATCACGTAAATCAGATCAATAGATAAAATAAGGTTTTAAAACATGAGTGTAAAAAAGGTTATGTATAGACTATAGATATCTATAGATAAAATTAGACAAGACAAGAAAGAAAGAGATAAATAGGTAGGTAGGAAGGTAGGTAGACAAACAACAAATGATAGATGAATGGGTATCTCCAAAACGGCGAATTTACCTCATTTCATTGTAATTTCAAGAGGGCACATTATGACCAAACATCCAATGTCGGGGTTCCGTGTTCTGAAACCGGGTTGTTTCATGTTGGAGAGGGAATCTGGGTCGCATCGACAAAGTTGGAGGGAATTGACCTGCAGACAGATATGGACAGTACAAACCCATGAGTTTCCTTTCAAAGTGCCCTTGAATCACACGTGCTTACTTTGGTGATGAGGATATTTCAACAAGAATACGGCAAGATGGAAAAGTGATGCGACCATGACCTGAGGATGGGAAGTGCTCCATTGGAGATCATTGTCCTAAATATGGCAGTTTCCGTATTCCATTGTAAATCATTGGGGTACCCTGGGTAGACTATGGAAACCTCCAATGCCAAGCCCCAGGGACCCCACAGACGGTCGCTGCCTTGCACAGGATGCTGTTGCTGAAACCCACATCCTCATGGAAGAAAAACGTGGCAGAGTGGCAGAGCTGCTGTAGGCTTCCCTGCATTGAGATATCATCATCGTTGAAACAAAAGAAGACAACTAGATAAGCACCAAAATGTGGAGGTTACCTAAGTCATGGGGGTACCCATTTGTATTTATCATCCATTTGGGGGTCCAGTTATGGAAACCCCATAACTGAGTGATTGACGTGTCCATCTTTTGGGACTGCACATCCATTTCTGAGTTGAATCTGTTGCGGGGACACACCATGTTATTTAGGATCTTCTCATGACATGGAAGCCACATACAAAATTGACCCAGTAAGTGTATGTGTATATATATATATAAATAAATAAATCAATAAGCAATGTCATCAACCACCCATATCTTGACGGTTTAAAGCACCACCCAGCGCTTTGACCGGTCCTCAGGCTGCTGGTAGTAGATCAGCAACCGGGTGTTTGTGACCTGGCTGGTGCTACCAGGGTCAGCCAGGGTTGAAAGGCCTTGACATGCTCAATATCTAGATGAATCTAGATTGAATCAAACTAATGATCATCATGATATAATATGATATATGACGATATATGATTATTGACCCTTGATGTAGATAATTAAGGATGATTATTCATATCTTCCAAATGGCCATGGAAAAAAACAAGTTGCTTTAAGTTTGATTACATGATGAAACAAAACAGCGACGGGTATATCCACACCGCAAATTCAACCGACACAGTTTTATCCATATACCTGCGTCTTCCCAACAACACACAAGATCCGAAGAGATACACCCATGACATACTGCTTCAATAATAGATATCCCGCTAATGAACTGGACTGTCTAAACCAGTTAGCATAATCCTCATTACAAAAAATCAATCAATTAATATAAGGGCATTTTATGGAATTTTGGTCTCGGCGCGAAACATGCGAAAACAGGGGGTCACAGCCCATCGCAGCAAAGCCGTGGAGGGACTATGGCCAACCCCAAGACCGCCAAAATGAAGATCAGAAGGAACACATCCTTAGACGGGTCAGTCGGACAGATCGGTTTTTGATGCGAAAACGAGACTTGGCGCCAGAAGCTGAAACTGCTGGACGCCAAGCCTCAGGATCTTTCAAACTTCGAGATCCAGCTGAGCTCCAGAATCAAGTGGGGACGCATCCAACCGCATGTTGTGATTCCAGCAATAAACAGGAAAGAAGAACGGTTGGCAACATATGAACACTTCGAGCTGTGTTGCCTTGTATTGCACATGTGCACATGACATGAAAGCAGAGATGTCGCTTCAAAAGTATCAACACATCATCTCAAACTCCAATTCTCCAGCTGGGTCGGAACTTCGGGCGAATTCTTGGGTAAGAGCTTCGGTTCGTAAACGGCCCCCAAAAAATATATCCAGAAATCTACCCCAAACAAATTGGATGACTTAAGGTGCTAACATTTACCATCTAGATCCCTCCGGTATTCTAACATAACTCTGGGAAATAACTTTTTCAAATAGATAAATACATATAAATAATATATACTTGGGCCATTTTCCAGAGCAAACTGTTAGTTTACCAGCAGTTCCTTTTCTGAAATCATCCTTCATCTCCGGCCATGGCAGCGAAAAAGCTGGACCCAGCGTCCATCTGGTCACACAGCGTCACATGTCGGCCATGGCAAGGTGTTCATCTGTTGAAATTCTTGGTGCCTCGTGATCCTCGTGTGCCTGGCTATCTTTTGGACTTATTTTTTTTCAACAGAATGATACAAAATGATATGTTTCATGTATTCTTTGTTTTTTGGAGATGCCTAGGAGGGTTTTTTCTGTTAAGAAATCATCAAAATGTATCCGATTGTTCTTGTTGTTCCATGTTGGACCTGTTTGGACCCTTGAATTTCCATCATAGTTTGAGTATAGGCCGGTAAGGATGGTAAGGGTCAGAACTACAATGGTGTTAGTATTGACCCACAGAAATCTATGATCTGTCGATTTTGCTGGCATTTCTGATCTTTTCTGTTGAGGCCCTTGGCTTTCTGTCCTGCAAATGGCGAAGGTGTTGGAAATGTCTCCATGGGAGGTGGGGGATTATGATTTGGTGCAGGCCTAGAGAAATTGCTAAGCGCTTCCCATTGGAACCACGGAAACACAAAATGAGGTCCCGCGGGCCTTGCGATCCAGCTTGGTAACCTGGAGATGTCATGTGGGTCACATTCTTGGGTCAACCTGATAGGGTTTAAGCGGTTGCAGACACAAGAACGCTGCTACATGTCCACAGGACGTGAAATGCCAGTATGATCATTGATGCCATTCATGTCATTTTGTTTCATTTCCTGTCATTTCGTTTCATTTCATTTCATTTCATTTCCAATCATTTCATTTCATTGGTTTTTCATTTCCATTCATTTCATTTCATTTCATTTCATTTCATTTCCAATCATTTCATTTCATTGGTTTTTCATTTCCATTCATTTCATTTCATTTCCATTCATTTCATTTCATTTCATTTCTATTCATTTCATTTCATTTCATTTCCAATCATTTCATTTCATTGGTTTTTCATTTCCATTCATTTCATTTCATTTCCATTCATTTCATTTCATTTTATTT
>Ga0126342_10000897_pt1 | contig 37668 bp, 32 predicted proteins | sample Cyp1metagenome_FD_92528 | JGI IMG/M metagenome (GOLD analysis project Ga0126342, IMG submission 92528) | Coral microbial communities from Lord Howe Island, Old Settlement Bay, Australia - Cyphastrea 1 metagenome | ecosystem: Host-associated > Invertebrates > Cnidaria > Coral ... | reverse complement strand
TTCCTTCCTTCCTTCTTTCCTTCCTGTCTTTCTTCTTTTCTTCCTTTCTTTCCTTGCTTCCTTCCTTCCTTCCTTTCTTCCTTTCTTCCTTTCTTCCTTCCTTTCGTCCTTTATTTTTTTTTTATGCATTTTTATTTTTTCTTGATGCATTTTTATTTTTTTTTTGATGCATTTTTATTTTTTTTTTGATGCCTACGCCCATTTTCCATGGCTATGTTAAATAACCAGATGGTATATCAAAATTGGATAAAATGGGTGAATGGTTTTTTGATTGCTGCTACGACCTGACCATGTTCAAAACAGCACAAGATTGCACAAGTTACGTGTCCTTTGGCATTGTTGTTCTTCTGAAGCAAACTGGAACTATTATAGGTATCATAAACCACAGTTATTGAAGTTACCATAAACCAACTTAGCAATTTTGTTGACTTTCTGATGCATGATTTCAAAGATTTCAAAATCAGTTGCAAGACTTTGCAATGTGGGTGGACAAATCATTGTCAGATTCAGGGGGAGAATGTAGCACTGACCCATACTGACCCCTCAGCATATCCAGCACTGGCATCTCTCAAAGTCAATCCCTCAGTTGGGTATGGATCAATACCTATTAATACCATTTTTAGGGGGATGAACATCCATAAATCCCAGCTATTTTGATGTGAACAAAAGGGGTACTATTGGTTTTGACACACTGCCAGTTGAGTGATCTCAAAGGCATTTGCGTTCAGAATCACAAAGAGTGCAGGCTCAGTGTAGGAATTCATGAGACATAGCCTCCAGTAATCAAACATGCCTTGCTGGAAAATCCACCATGTAGATCCATTTAGATCCATTTAGTTCAACTATTCTCCCAATCTCAACCTCAATCTAGTTCGGGGATTCCCAGCCACGTTTGAGGACACCGTTGCGGGTCTCCGGTTGAGAAAGTACGAACCCTCCCAATCCTCCCAAATCCAATTAGCTAAAGCAGCTGGCAAGTCCACTTAGTTTTCACATCTAGTCACACTACGACTAACTAGCTTCAAATTGGGGCGTACAAGTTAAATGTGGCCCAGTGATCATCTAGTTTATAAACCCATCTAACCAGAGTATATCAATGGATTGGTTTTATTGGGCAATGTTTCTTGTTTAAGCCATTTTTTCCATGGGAAAATCGATGGGAAACCGGTTTTCAGATTTTCCCTAGAAAACCCATCCATGGAGTATAGCCATCCTTTTTAAGCCATCTAAACCCATCTAACCTATCATATAGTTTATACAGTGAAATAACCCATCTGGGTTTGTCTGAAAATAGGGTATATTCCCAATTATAGCCATTTAATAGGGATAATGATCATTAACCATTGGGTTTAGGGGTACACTATTTTCAGACACACCCATCTAACCAGAGCAAAAATCATTTTTTCACTGTTCAGACAGCTATAAACAGCCATCTTTGAGGAGATCCTGAGGCTCCAAACCCCAACCCCACGCTCTTTGACCAACACCTGGCGCTGTTCGCCATCCCAAAGCCGATCCAAGTTGGGCATATGATTTTTGTTCACATTCGATTCTATGAGCAGGATATAAATTGATATAAACTGGATCTTCCAGATGTTGGATATAAATGATATAATGTACTTACCATCTGGTTATGACTGACATAGCCATGGAAAATCACCATTTTTAATAGGTAAACCATCTATAAATGGGCCATCTATACCATGGCTATGTTAAATAACCAGAGGGTATGTTGATGGTATATTATGGTTGATCATTATCACTGATACTTTCTGGTAATCTGAGATAGCTGTGGAAAGCGCTTGCCTATTCGTAGATGATATTGACCGTGGTGATGTTCAATAGCTAAATCACAAGAGCTTCACACCATATCCCGAAAAAATGACTGGAATTTCTGTCGGGTTAAATCCTCATGTTGTATCATGGTTCTGTCCCAAAGTCCCTTCCACATTACCTTGACTGCAAAAAAAGTCAGTGACTAATGTCCAATAATCATCCCATAAATTCAAATCATTTCATATTACCCTCTGGAAATTTAACATAGCAATGTCAAATGGCTCATTTATAAATGATTTATACTTTATACATGATTTATGTTACCTATTCAACATGGTGCTTTTCCATAGCAAACCGTTAAATAGCCAGAGGGTAAATCCGATTATCATTAACCCCCATGAAATTTCATATATAATATAATTCCCTTTGTTTAAATAAATGCTTGTGGGAATGAATGAGGTTGAATTCCCATTCAAGATAACCCGATTAATAGATCCTATTATCATATTGCATTATATAACCCATTAATTCGCCTTATATAACCCACATGTATAACATCAATATAAACATTTTCATATAACCTTAATTAACATTGACAAAATAACAGTAATCACATTCATATAACAGCAATATAACCTATATAATTCCCATGGCCCTTCACCCTTGACCTCGCCCTTCAACAAACTTACGTCGGCTCCGCCGGGCCGAAGTGGAAGATCTGGTCCGCCTCAGAGAAGACGCGTACCTCCGCGTAGTGTTGGGGAAATGGAGGGCGTTTGTTTTTATCATTGCCAATCTTAGATACCCTGAAAAAAATAAATTCTTTGCTGGTTAGTAGATATTCCCATTAATATCAAAAGACTAAAGGATTCAAGTATCCACGTAAGATTGACCTAGTTATTAAGGCCTATGTTTTTTGGGCTATGTAAGGGAATATAGCCCCAAACTATGGCCTTATACAAATGGGGTGTTTTGTGAACAATTGGATGATGTCCACCAACTGCATGAAACCACAACGGATACCCTCTGGTTATGTCAAAATAGCTATTGAAAATGGCCATAGAAATCGTGGATTTTCCCATTAAAAATGGTGATTGTCCATAGTTATGTTAAATTACCAGAGGGTATATAAATTCTTAATTGGTATATATAATTACCCACTGATATAAACTTACTATTTAATTTATTCAATTGGATGATATTCAATTGGATGTTAACCAACTTGGGAAATTATGTATACCAACAAATCATATCCCGGCAATTCATTGGGGAAATGGAGTTTGTTTTATTGGAGATACAGTAGATCATTGGGATGTTTTTGATGATTTGTGTTATCTAATGAGTGTGATTATCCATGTGTGATTGAATTATCTAATTATTGTTAACCAACAGAATGACACCACAACGGATATATAATTTATTATTTGGGATAAATAATTACCACACTAATTTGGAACATGATCTCCCAACTTGGGAAATGATATAAACACCAACATTGTTAACCAACTTGGAAAACATATCCCAGTTTTGATGTTAACCAACTTGGGAAATTACATATCCCAACATATTATATCCCGGTAAATCATTGGGATATGGATGATCATGTGTGGAGATATTGGCACAAGTCCCAATACTTTATTAAAGGTCATCATTGGGAACATTGGTAATAAATCCCAAAAACATGATGTAATGCATCATCCAATATATGTTAACCAACTTGGGAGATTCTATATCCCAACATATTATTACCCTCTGGTAAACTAAGAGTTTACTCAGTAATAGCATGGTGATTTCCCATATATCCCAGTATGACGTTGGGATGATGCCCCAGTGGACCCAAGGTGACCTGTCTCGGTTTTATGATCGAATCTTGACGCTGTCGCATTTGATTTGTTGTTTGTTTATCGATACAAAACGACGTCGATGCCATAGATAACATAAATGATGAACATACTATATATATATACATAAATGATATATTGAATAACAAATCAACAGCATTGTATTTCTGATTCTTCTCTTGCCACTTGCCTACGCTGGTTTTCGACCTGTTGAGAGCCGATACGAAGTTCTTGAGTGGCTGCATCGAAGCGACGGAAGTGGCTAATGGTATGCGAGGTCGATGTCTCCGAGTCCTAGATTATACACGAGAAGATGTTTTTGGCTGTTCAACATCATTGAGAAGATGTTCATCGTCGTACCCTGCGTAGCCATCCGCACTAGCAGATTGTTGCTTCCATGATCTTCCATCATGATGGATGGATGATATTTATTATAATTTAAGTGATAGGTATATGCATGGTTGACTACTTCATTGTTGATCTTACTTTTAGATATTAATCATAGGTGTTATAAATCTTCACCAACGCCATTCGGAGATGTAGTATAGGTGTAATGGGGATATTGGGAAACCATGTGCAACATATGTGGAACATGTGGAACTAGGATTCTATGGCATGTTCAAATATGTTCATAGGGACAAATGGGGCTATAAAGCTAAACATCATGGGAATTACACTTGGATGCAATCACTGTACGTTTTCATCTATTTTTATGTGGTAAACCCAATGCCATAACCCTTCCCCTATTTCACCATAAAATACCATAAATGGGTGGTACATCGTGGTCCAAACCATTCCTAAATTGTATATAGCTTTCTTATTGTTTACCGCAGTAGGGTAAAACCATGAACACGCTACACTCGCACATGGAAAACACAGGGGAATCGCACTTGGCCAACATGTATCGATCTCAACTCCTCTGTTAGTGAAGCAATAGGTAGCTCATATTTTCATGGTTCATATAGGATGGTGCCCCCCCGTCAGGTTCATAAACCCTATGAGCCTATGAATACTATATTTACATCTACCATAAACCATAGAATTCAGAATTGTTTTTAGGCAACTTAGCTATCTTGGGGGCCCCATCCTGTAGTTGATACCATCCATTTATGGTAAAATTGGGGATGCTAAAAAAACCCTGGCGGTCTCTGGGGCACATCCAAACGCCCAGCGAGGGCGATGGCGTCTTCCAAGGTTCGCGTGAAGAACTGTTCCTGACCGAAAAACATTTTGATGTTTGCAGCTAATTTCAGAACTCTTTTATGAAACCACCATTACAAGTATGAACATACTATGTTTATTATCAAAGTGCTAGGTAGTTTTGAAACTATTAACCACATGGATGGTCGCCAAACTTTTGATGAACATGTAAAAGTATTTGAAACCAGCAGCCAGTTTATGGGGTGCATTCATGACCACTATTGTTTCTGTTTCTATCCATATGTGCATGGTTGCTACACTCAGTTCTCCGATGTTCAGATTTCCAGCCATACTCAGTGATATATCTATAACTATATGATATATTATATATATGTCAATATATATATATATATTAGTTTAATGTATGTATATAATACAATCTGAAAAGCACAGGGTGCCAAACAATAAACTGAACAGCACATGGTGCCCAAATGTGCTCCGCATGTTCATTTCCGGAGAAACATCCGTTCGTCAACTCCGTTCGTTGACGTGTGTTTTTCACTACCTTTGCCATACCCTGTGGTACTCGAAATGAAAATGTGGGGCGCCCCCTCGCCAGCCTGAATCTCACCAGATTTGTTCAATCTTTGCCCGTGTAATTTGGGATGGATTCATTACCCTCTGGTTATTTAACATAACCATGGGAAATGGCCCATTTATAGATGGCTTACCTATTAAAAATTGTAATTTTCCATGGCTATGTTAAATAACCAAATGGTAACAATCCCTGTCTCAGTAAATGAGGATCACACCCCCGCATTTCACAACCAACCACCATTCGTCAATTGTAACCCATTGTAATCCCATATGTTTAATTTGTGATTAAACTCCTGTTGAAATCCCCAATTCTAATTATAATCAATCCATGCGTTTTTGCTCCATCTTATAGTGGTTAACAATCACAAGGAGATGTCCGAAGTCATGGGGGTACCCCAGCTATCATCCAAGTCATGGATGACCACGACTTAATTACTATTAAAACCCATGGTGACGATATATTGGATATTTATGGATAACTCATGGTATATCTAGTAAAAAAGTGGATTTAATTGGAATTTGAGCGGATATTGATTGGCATATTTTTGGAGTATCTATCCCAGTTCTACTATGTTTAAGTGTAGTATCAACCAACAAAATATGGTGGATTTCATGTCATGAAGAACGCATCCTCGAAGACGGTCTGCAAGTCCACCGTGTTGATGCCTCAAAACATGGGCAGCTGCAGCGGGTCTTCTAGAGTCACCAGATCAACAAAAAAAATGGTCTTGTAAACCTCAAATATGTTGTGCCTAAGCACAAAATGGGAAAACTGTTAACTGCTGGAGCTAGCCTGGCTTTAACGGCCATGGCCGTTATTTTTGTGCAACCTGGCCGTTCAACCGTCCGTTTGGTGCGATTTGACAAAATCGTTCGCAGGTGAAGCTGCGAGTTGTGAAATGGGAAATTCCCCAAAATATCCAATTCTTGTGGGGCAACTTATGACAGGCCATTTTGGGATATCCAAGCTTTAAACACATGAGTTTGTTGGAAAAAAAGGAAAACCCCAAAGTGACTGATTACCATCTGGTAATCAAACATAGCAGTGGAAAATCATCCATTTATAGATGATTGTCTCAGCTATAAACTCCATGTTGTAGGGGATTTCCAGTTGCTATGTTTGATTACCGGAGGGTATCATCCCATACTCATCCGATTAATAACCCATTAAATCCATTTCTATCCAAATCCCATGTTCAATTGCTATGTGCAATTGGAGTGTGATCATCATGTTGCATTGAAACTGCCAGTGTTCCGCTTCAAAGGAAGGGGACTTACCCTCTGGTAAATAAACAGTTCGACCCTGAAAATCAACCATTTTTAATGGTTTCACTAGTCTTCCAACCCCGATGACTGCCAGGGTCTATGTTAATTTACCAGAGGGTAAACATGCCCATGTCATGGAGTTAAACCATGTTAAACCGCTACATTCCAAAACGTGGGAAATCCATGGAAATCCCGGCACTGCCATGACCGTCCCATGGGTCCTCCTCCGGTAGGCGCGGCGCCTGGTACACAGCTCTGTCCAGTGAGCAGATAGGAGGAGCAACCTGGGAAATCGCAGGTAAATGGCGATTTCAATGACTAGGTGGGACACCAATTGGTAAATACCCTCTGGTTTTCTGACTAAGTGACTAACAGTTTGCGAAAATGGCCATAGACATAGTTGATGTACCAAGTGAAGATGGTGAGAAAAAACAGTTCGCGAAGTGTTAGTGCAAACCAGAGCGAATTGATTTCGGACAGTTGTAACACATTTTAAGCCATGTTCTGAGAGATTTCCTGCCAATGCCTCCCTCCATTTCTGGAACGTAGCTGGTGGATGACTCAACTGCAACTGGATCCGCTATAAGTGAGGTCAACAAATCGACCCATGATTGTAATTCACACATATCATGTCGAAATCTCATGTGAGCCACAAATCATCTGGCTAGCTATGGGTCATAACTGGGTAGCCGATAATGGGAGGGTTTACCACCAGACATGACTAAATTCCAGGCATGGTCTCAAATCATGAGTGATATGACCTGCAAAATGCTGATATCATGGGATATCAACATTTTTTGATTTCAAGACTGTGAATTGGAAGGTTTTTTCAGCCACATGTTCTCAACCTTTTTCCAGGATATTAACATCAACAAACATGATAAAAGTCAACCAACTTGAAGATCAACTCATGACTCCACCAGGCCTCCATCATTTTTCCCCAAGCTATCCCAGCCTTGCGCAGTACCATCCATGGCAGGTTCGCCCTGCACCTGAGGCTTCCTACCGTTGGGAGGTTGATCCAAAGGAATTCCCCCTGTCCTTTAATGCTGATTTAATGCTGATGTAATGCTGATTTAATGCTGATGTAATGCTGATTTAATGCTGATTTAATGCTGATTTAATGCTGATGTAATGCTGATTTAATGCTGATTTAATGCTGATTTAATGGTGATTTAATGGTGATTTTTATCGGGAATTCACCGTAAATTTTGGGGCTAAGGTGGTTGGATCACCCTCTGGTAATGGGGATTATGGGGGTTAACCAACAACAATTCGCTGATTTCATCGTGATTTTCCATGGTGATTTTTATAGGGAATTCACCAAGCCAAATGGGCGGTATTTATCTGGAACATAGCCTCTGGTAACTTAAGAGTTTGCGAACTTGAACATGGCCATAGAAATAGTTGATTTTCCCATTTATAGCATGGTGATTTTCCATTTATAGTCTTGGAATAGGAAATACTCTCTGGTAGTGGCTAACACTTTGCTATTGAAAATGGTGAACACAGCATCGAGATGTTCCATAGTTATGAGTGACTTTACCAGAGGGCATGCTTAGTTCATAGGTTTCGTTACTTAAACAATGCCAATCAAACACAAACACTGAAGGTTAATGTTTGAACTTTGAAGTAAAGCCAGTTCCTCATGTTGGAGTCTGATGGCTTGTTCCAAAGGGGTCAAACAGTAAACCTGAAAACCCGGATAAAGCGCTGCACAGTCTGAATGTGCTCTTCTTACAGCGATTACCAAAACGTACATCGAGACAACCCTTTTTAAACGTGTGAAATAGCATTGTCCTTCCATCAAAAACGGCTGACAATTCAGTACTCAATCCATCATTCACAAAGTTTTCTTCCTCTGAAAATCCAACTTGGCAACGGAAAAATGAAAATGATCACAAAAACCATACCTTGATATTCCCATCATATTCCACCAGTAACATCCCACAAATCACCAGTAACCGCTACGAATCCCAACAAAAACCAGAAGAGCATCGTGCTTCTTCATCTACTGTCGGCTCAAAAGTCAACGCGGAGACGGATTTGCGTTGAGTGCCAGCAATGGCATACCATTCTCCACCGACTTGCACATAGCCGGGCGTGAGAAGAATTCCAGGCAAGGTGGTCTCGCCAACCTTGATATAGCCTGGTGCTTCCTTCACACATCTCGGAATGTAAGTACCGCCGAGGTATGTTGTGCTGTATAATTCCAAGACTGGTGTCTTCTCTTGCGTTTCGAGAACTGTCAATTTGTGCACACCGAGCAAGGCGGCCTCTGCTTTGATGCAGTACTCAGAGGCATCGAAGCCGAAGTCCTCAAGAAGGCGCAGATGTGCAGGCGTGACTGAGCAAGTGGCTTGCTGTTCAGGCGTAATGACACCTACAGTGAAAAATCACCATTGGTCATCCAAAAAAAAACCGGATAAGAAACCCATGGGGAAATTCTGACCCTGAATCCCGACTCAACAAATCACCATGGTTGATCCCAAAATATATCACCAAGTAGCTAGAAACATAACTGGTTGGTGGTTAAAAAAACATCTTGAAAAATATGAGTTCGTCAATGGGAAGGATGACATCCCATATATTGTGGAAAAAAAACATGTTTGAAACCACCAAGCAGATAAGATACTAATTCCACCAAGTTATCACCATTATATAATCACCATTATGCAACATGGGCCACATGGGTGTCAAAATGGCTAGCCCATTGGCATATTACTAATGGTGATTAATGGTGATTGATGGTGATTGATGGTGATTGATGGTGATATTCGCCCATATTTAATGGTGATTACTAATGGTGATACCACAATCTAATAGATTCTATATTCATTCAGGACATTCAAAAAATCGCTGGCTATCCGAAGAAATTTCACAAGCCATTGCCACATGGCACAACCATGGCATTGCATGGCACAAGCGGTGCGCCAAGCTGCGCCGTCCACCCAAATGGCCAACTTGGAATCGTAGTCCTCATCCGCCGTGGCCTGAATGGCTTTCCCATCACAGGATCTTCCCAACGATTTTCCATACTGGTTGGTGGTTGACCTACCCCTCTGAAAAATATGAGTCAGTTGGCATGATAACATTCCCAATATGATGGGAAAAATGACAAATACATGTCCCAAACAACCAACGATTTTCCATAGCTTTTGATAGGTTTTCAATAGCTTTTGACCGTAGATTTTACCCTCTGGTAATTTAACATAGCTATTGAACATGGTGATTTATAGTGGATTTTCCCATTGAAAATGGTGATTTTCCATCATTACCAGAGGGTAACCATAGGTCAGACCATATATCGGTTTTCCCATGGACTTTCCGAACAAAAGATCGCCTGGAAGGTGACCTGCACCTGCATGTCCTCGTCGGGATCCAAGTTGCCAGACCTGATGCGGGAGAAATCCATAGACATCCCACAGGTTTTAACGATGGCTTTTTCTGGGTAAAATCTATCTGGGCCATTTAAGGGGATGATTTCCCGAATCCTAACCATTATTCCAGGTGAGGGAGATCAGTGAGGTCGTCATAATTTACCAAGATTTTTGTATCACTAAGAATCATTTAAGGGATGTTCCATATCCATACATAACAGGAAAGCGGATGTGTTTATTACATGTTATTAGATTTTATTACCCACTTACTATGTGTATTGTACCCATACTATTGCTGCTATGTGGATTGTCTGAAACTAGGGTACCACAATTGGCCGAAAAACTGGGAATATTGTGACTAAGTCTAAGCAGTGGATTTGGTTATTTCATGTTCTTTCCGGTTTTTTCCCATTGACAAAGCCAGTGGGATTTCAAAAACTTACAGCTGCAAAGACCTGAGATATTTGAGGCAATTTTATAAACAACTGATGTTTCAGCAGCTGCGAGATTGAAAAAAAATGAACAACTGATGTTCATGGCTTTGGTTGATATCAGCATCGCTACATTTTTTTTAATACAGTAAATTGTTCAATGTGGTTGACAAATAGTCCATTAATTCAGCGACCGTATTATTTGCTAAATGCTATTCTGGGTGATATTATCAGTTTTGCATGACATAACCAAACGTTACCAATATAATATACATGTGTTGTCATTAAACTAAAATGATGCGTAGATTGTACTGGTTAATGACAAGTATGTCACACCAATTGAGTTCACGCTTATTAATGACTGCAAATGGCATTTGAAGAGTATAACCCATGTATAATGGAAAACTAATGGACTATTGCAAGGCATGTATGTTACATAACTATATTACCAGCATTCAGCTTTGACACACACCTTGGATCATTGCCCATGATATCAACGATATGTCCCCATCGGGGCTAACACATTCATCACCATTGACCTCATGAGATCATCCTATTGGCCGGATAGCATCACCCCGGGGTGAAGCTCGGTGAAGCTCGGTGAAGCTCTACATCCCAATGGGATTATCATCATTGGTAGCTAATAAGGTGATATTCCCACGACATCAATGGTGACATATGGGACATATTAGGTGATACTCCCGCACTTGCATCATCAGTCCCTGTGTTAAAATCCCCATATGGTCCGATGAAACCCATGAATGAAACCCAATGTTTTGTTGGCAACTTTCCCCTCTCACAATTCTGATACAAATAGAACCGTACCTCCCCATGCTTGGTTGGTTATATTGCCTGAAGTATGTTCCCAATGATCTCATATGACCCACAAAAAGATGACCGAATCCATTCCTAAACCAAGGTGTCGTTTGAGTTATCTTCTTGTGGATAAAAGGAGTACATTGAGATACATTCACATCATTGTATTTACGGGTATTGGGTACCCTCAGCTATTACCTCTCAAACACATTCCCGTGATATTCCCACTACACCATTTATGATTTTCCCTAACATATTCGCACCATTTATGATATTCATTGATATTCCCTCACAGATTCCCTCAAATATGATCTGAAATGAGCTTGGAGCTAGACATAGCCTCCACAGAAAGGGCCAACCTGGCGTCTTCGTCTCGAAGTCTTCGAGAGAAGACGCCAGCAGATCTGGGTAGCTGATATTCTCCAAGTAGATTCCCAGTCGCCATCAAGTTGGCGGAATATAGTATGATATAATATGATTTAATGTCAAACCTGGATTATAACCCCCTAGGCTGTTTAATTGGGGGGGTACCATTTAAGTATCAGATTATCACTCTTTGAGGAATATCCCTAATTAATAAACATAGTATATTCATCCGGGGTTGACATCATGTTCCGAACATCTTCCGAACATATTTATATGGGTTTGTCTGAAAATAGTGTACCCCTACACCCAATGGTTAATGATCATTATCCCTACTAAATGGCTACAATTGGGGGTACCCCATTTTCAGACATACCCATATAACTATTCCCAATATCTTCCTTTCTTCGTGTTTGATGCACAGGTTAACCTGCGCAGACCGTTCCGAAGGGGCCCCCCTTGGAAGCGCCGAATCTGTCATCCAAGTCGCGTGGGTTTGACGGTGAAGGGGCCCACGGCCACTTGAGGCTTGGTGGGCGGAGCTTGTCCCTCCTGGGCAGTCTGGCTGTTGATGGCACTGGCAGGTGAAACACGTAAGTCACATAAGACATATCAAAAAGGTGTGAACAAAATTAAACATATTATACTAAGACCCTAGGGATCCACGACCTTTAAAACAAAGGTGGTTAGAATATATCTTTTGTTTGCTGTGAACGACCTTTTCTTGCACCTGCCATTTTCTTGACTTGTTCGGATGATTTGCACCCTTGGCATTGTTTGTGAGAAAATGCCACATCTGGTCACTTGATCCAAGGTACAACAAACAGGTGGCAGAACGTCTACGCAAAAAGCGTGGTTGACTTCAACGCAAGTTAATTTGCTTGGGGACAAAAGTGGCGCACCCATGGGGTAAGGGACCCTGGAAAACAAACAAAGGGGGTTCTACTAAAGCCTTTTGTTTGAGATGGTTTTGGAAGGCCAGGGAAGAGACATGACTAAGAAATACAACGATGTGCAGATTTTACTAAGAAATCATATCTAATATGATGTTTGTCTAGAAAACTTAAGGGGCTTTGCCCAGGAAATATGTAGTTCTTGTCAGCAAAAAAAATGGATCATGGGCATTTTGCCGATACATAATGTATCATAATGTGCCGTTCACCTGATTTCACAGAAAATTGGACTTCACCACAGCAACTTGCAAACACTGGGATCTAACAAACGATGGTTGCCCCCATTCGAAGCCTTCACAAACAGAATCCCGCTTATCACGCTTGGAATCCTCCTGTTGATTGACAACGACGTACTTTCGTGAGCGTAGGAACCATAGGAATCCAGCAATTTGTTTTGATGACGCTGTATTCATGTTTTCCAAGTTTCCAACCATTTCTGGGTAAACTAGCATGTGTTTGGGCCTGGCACAATTCCAATTCAACAAACAAATTTCTACTGAATGAAGGCGGTGCTTACTGATCATATTGAGACATTCATGATCATTACCCTCTGGTGATTTAAGATAGCCATGGAAAATGGCCCATTTATAGATGATTTACCTATAAAAAATGGTGATTTTCCATGGTTATTTTAAATAATCAGAGGGTATTTATGGTCTTTGTCCGGAGTGAAACCAACCACTTTTGCAATGCTCAAAAAAAAATCACCCGTTGCATCCCCGTCACGTATAAAAAGCTGAAAGAACCGCAAACTGTTCTAACTATTGCAGCGTCCATTTGTTGGATATGTTTAGGGTCAATCGTGTTGAGTTGTAGGGAAATATACATTCCACTGGCGCAAAAACATGTGCGCGATTGTCCTACCAAAACAACGGTTATTGAAGTATCAGGTGATTTTGGAGTTGCACAAATCCATCATCTCCTGTTTTTGATTGTTTGCGTTGGTTTGAATCATATGCTATTGATTGATATTGAGGTTTAACTTCACTTGTTGACCGATGCTTCACTTGTCGATTGTCTAGTTTTGTTGATCCAAATACTTACTGGTGCTAAACGCAGGGAATTTTCGGGAATGATCCATCATCACTAGTAATAATCATCCCAGCAACCCCCAGTCCCATCCATTCCATTCCATTCCCTACGTTTAGCACCAATAAGAATATGTGCATGTTCTCCCACCGAATAGCACTTATATACCTTGCCGCAACGGCGGCAACATCTCCATCAATCCTTGCTGGTAAAATCACTTCAGAAATCCCTATTCCTGTGGTAACCCCCAATTACACCAGGGACAAAAACTTAAAAACACAAAAAGTCAGACTTAGACTATCTCTGGAATTCTATTAATTCTATTGTGTCACATGTGTTTTGCCATCTATTTTTGGTGTGTTTTTGTCCACATGTCTCCGCAAGCTTCACCCCCATCCGCCCATCACAACTCCTCGATGGCAGGGGGATCGGCCCAGTCGAAGAGGCACCAGTTGAAGGCGAAGATGCCGTTGTTGCGGATCTGCGTCAAATGGGACGATCACAGTGTTTTTTGCGTTGGACAATTACCGTTGTTTCTTAATTTAATGGGAAAATCACCGTCGGTTTTTTAATGCGTAAATCCCTGTTGTTTAATGCGTAAATCACCGTTTCTTAATGCTTGTCGGCAGTGAGCAGCCAGGTCATCACCAGTTCTGAAGGTCTGAGTGCAAGAGATACAGTGCAGTGTCAGCATGGGACGCAAATCTGTCCTGGAGTAAACCTGGTCAATCTGCCGTAGAAGATCAGGCTGGCAACCTGTTCAGGCCGCGTAGCTACCAGCTTTAGGCCTTCCAACCACCAGCGAATATTCGATGATATTTTCCTTCCGCCATGTTTGCCGCCATGTTTGCGAGGAATCGCTGTGGTAGAGAATGGCTGCGGTTGGCAATTGTTTCATGGGTTGCAACATAATTCCTGCATAGTTCCTTTGATGCAAGTGCTACATCAACAGGAATCTCAATAAAAGAGGCTGCATGTTGAAAATATTTGGGTATGGATCAATACCTATTAATACCATTTTTAGGGGGATGAACATCCATTTACCAGCTATTTTGATGTTCACCAGGGGTACAAGGTTTTGACCCATCCCCATTTGAAAATTATGTCATCCTGGAATCTTCCAACATCCAGCTCTGCAGCCGTAGCTCATCACCAGCCAGGCCCAAGGTTGCACCACTGCTAGTGCGTTTCGGTTTCAGCGTACGCGTGCGCCGATACACCGATACACCGAAACCCCTAGAATACATTTAGTGCCACAAGTCAAAATATGATTTATACCCCAGTGCATCCTTGCTTGTGTGGACGCGGTTATGTGCCAAAACCAAGAAGGTGCACTTGTATATAAGGATAATGCAACTGAATTACATGAAGTTATTGTTTCCAACCCCTAGAACATAAGTTTAGCGCCAAAAGCAAAACTCGTTTTAGAATTCAGCGGACCTGGATGCCGAACGCTTTGCACCCTTTTTAAATGGGTAGAGATCACCATTTTTTGCTTTGGAAAATCACAGTTTTTAATGGGTAAATCACCAGTTAATCTCTGGTAAAGTAACCGTTTGCTATGGAAAAGCAGCATGTTTCATGGGTAAATCAGCTATAGATGGTAACTGTCAATAGCTGTGTTATGCTTTGTTAAATTAACAGAGGGTACCACCGAATGGCCAGGAGAGAATTGTGAAAACATCCGTTATATTGTGATAAGATGGGAATATATTAGGATGATAAAAAATAGGTATTGTTGGTGGGTTCTGGGATTAGTGAAATCAACCATTTCACATCAGTTGCAATATGTTAGAAGTTATAATCCATGAATATTGGCAGCAAAACTTACTTAGATAGGGTTTTGGGATGAGTGAAAGCTGATTACTGGCGAGAAAAAATCACTAAAGAATGGATAAGAACCAGATTAACCCATTAATCAGTGATTTTTCTAACCATTAACTAATCCATTAGTTGCTTTATTAACCACATTAACTAACCACATTAACTAATCCTATAGGGACCATCCAAGTATCCGTTGCTCATTTGATGTTTGCTGATTCGATCCAAGACAGGGGAGCAGGGGGCTCTGTACCTTGATGTCTGATCCAATCATTCCCCAGTCAGCATGTTGTAACTTTGAATATGTTGAGGACTGTTAAGGTATGTATCTGGGTAAATTTTTAATATTTCACTAACCAGAGTTAAGGCCTAGGGTAAATGAAATCATATTTCACTCACCTGATTTTCAGGGCCATTGGGGGATGATTCCCCGAATCCTAACCATGATTCCAGGGCTCGGGAGAACAGTGAGGTCGTGATCAAATTTACCCAGATGTATGTAACATGGGGATTCAACCAACCTGCAGTCAGACGTTACACCCGGGATGATGTTCAGCTGAGACGCTTGACCAATTTGGTATGTCGGGATGTGCGTTTTGCGATATGGGCAAACCGAGAATATGTTCATATATGTTCAATAATTTGCGGGGTGAATCTCCCATTCACCTACTGTTTCTGGGCAAACTATCACATTTCACAAACCAGAAGTCAGCTATATATTTAAATAATCTTAAAATACTTAGATTCATAGATTATCAAATTACCCTTACCTACCGTCCTCTTTGGTGAGCTTGCCCATTCATTGATCTCCCTACAAATCAATTTCGATCATCCAGCTTTAGTCCTGCCGAATCCCAAATCCTTGTTAAGTCTGCTATGTCACAATACGGATATGGAGAGTTTGCAGAGCAGTGCTGAGCTTTCGTTAACCGCTGTGCATTGGTCAGTTCCTTCTCCGGAGGACACATAGCTCAAAGGTATCACTTTTATGGATTTTTGCAGTACCCTCTGGTAAACGTTTACATAACTATGGAAAATCACAATTTTCAATGGGTAAATCCACTATTTCTATGGTCATTTTCAATAGCTATGTTAAATTACCAAGAAGGTTAATTTTTTGGAAGATCTTGAACCTATGGCTCACAATACCAGGAGTCTGGCACAAAAGACGGCGCCAGAAAATCTCCTCCTCTTGCCACATGCCATGCGCTTCATCATGAACTCTAGCCAAAAATCAGCTCATTGCATTTAGGATATCAGTATATAAACATGGATATAGTGATATATTAACCGTACAGATAGGTTATTATCCTGCAGATATATTACCATAACCCTACATCATCCTATGTCAATATCTGATTTGCTTGTGGCCAATGATATGGATAATCATTGATCACAAGTATCCGCAATGATCCAATTTTTCAATAATCATCCCCACATCCTTGGCGATAACCCTATATCGTCCTATATCCATGACTATCAATTCTTCAATATTAATTGATCATCACAGCTAATATTATAGCCAACAATTATCGATTCTCCTGGACAAGAACCCTGGTTCGTGGTTTCAACCCCTCTGAAAAACATGAGTTCGTCAGTTGGGATTATGAAATTCCCAATGGAAAGTCATAGAATTCCATGGTTCCAAACCACCAACCAGAAATGGAGGTTTCCTAAGTCATGGGGGTACCCCATTTCATCCATTTATAGATTGGATTTTCCATGAACTAAACCATTGGGGTATCCTCATTTATGGAAAACCCAACAAGATATATTGTTATTCCAATTATTAACCATAGATTAACCATAGATTAACCATAGATGATTAACCATAGATTAACCATAGATTAACCAGGAAAATTCCATGGTTCCAAAGCACCAACCAGAACCCAATGATAACCTCACATCCTTACCTTCCGCCCCCGCGCGCCGTGAAGGTCCGCGTCTGCGTCTCGCCCTTCTCCACCGGGCCGAAGTTCAAGCCGCGCGGTGGCGTCACCTGTGACCGTTGTGACGCCGTTGAAAGCGGCACAACTTGGCCGTGGAAAAAAAAACACCAAAAAAGGTGAATGTTATATAGTTTTTTGCATGGTTTTATATGGTTTTCTATGATTTTATATGTTTTTTTTAATGATTTTATATGGTTTTCTATGATTTTACATTGTTTTATAGTTTATAAAAATGGTTTTATATCAAAGTTGGGGCCTTGAAACGATAGCTAAGTTGGTTTAGAACTGCAATGACTATGGTGTACCATACTTATACCTATGGTATAGTTTCTGGGGTTTATGAACCAACTTATAACTGGGGGGGCCGCATTGATGTCTACAAATCATCGCAAAAAATGGGAATGTCTTTGTACATACCATATTTTTGCAGAACTCCAGGATGATTACTGTATAGCCAACAAAAAAATAGGGAAATTGTCCAAGAAAATGATGATCAATAGATTGGTTGAAGGGAAATGTTCAGGCAACCATGCTTGTAAGCCACATAATTGATGGATATTGATGGGGTTTTGCTGTACATTTCCACAGATGGGTTTGGTAGATGAAAATAATGATGGTGGTATTAAGGGGGATATACAAACATGATATGACCAACTATACACTATGTGCTTTTGTCTAAAAACGATGTGAAAACCTTCAAATTCACTGGTTCAGCATCATTTTCCCTACTATCATGATGCTTCAAAATGGCCATGTGGGGAGTATGCACGGTTTATTGGACTCACCCAGACCTGGAGATCAGCCTAAATCCCAATGAATACTAGTCGTAACTTTACAGCCAAACACCTCGATTTGCCCGCCTGTTGGCCCGCCTTCTTCGTATGAGCTGAAAACATGGTAAACATTGGATATGTTAGCATTATGGTTAACATGATGTCCTACATCAGAACGCACAGCATAGGGACCTGTGCGGGTTCGTTCCACATCAACATCAACATCATCATGACCACCACCATCATCACCATCACCATCACCATCACCATCAGCATCATCATCATCATCATCATCACCATCACCATCACCATCACCATCATCATCATCATCATCACCATCACCATCACCATCACCATCATCATCATCATCATCATCATCATCAATGAACATATTCAATGAATGTAGAAGTTTAACGGTGGTGGGAGAATTTAAACCCCTATTGAAAACCTTCAAAGAATGAAACGGAAAACGGTGGTGGGAGAAAAAAAAACTTATTGAAGATCTTCAAAGAATGTACTGTAAACGTCTAACGGTTGTGGGAGAATTAAACCCTTATTGAAGATCTTCATTGAATGTAAAGTTTAACGAGGGTGGGACTTTTTTCCCTGATCGAATATAAAAGACCCACACCCTTTAAACTTTACATTCAATTGGGAAGATCAACAAAGGTATTAGAACATATTAAAAGTCCCACCCCGGTTAATCTTTACACTCCATTGAGAAGATCCACATAGGTATATATTAGGGAATATAAAAGTCCCACCCCGGTGAAATTTTACATTCAATTGGGAAGATCAACAAAGGTCTTAGGGAATATAAAGAGTCCCACCCCCGTCAAACTTTACATTCAATTGAGAATATTAACAAAGGCATTAGGGAATATAAAAGTCCCATGCCCGTTAAACTTCACATTCAATTAAGAAGATCAACAAAGGTAGTGAAAATGGTGATGATGATGATGATGATGATGATGATGATCATGATTGATGATGATGATGATGATGATGGTGGTGGTGATGATGATGATGATGATGGTGATGATGATGATGATCATGATTGATGATGATGATGATGATGATGATGATGATGATGATGATTATGATGATGGTGATGATGATGTTGATGATGGTGATGATGATGATGATGATGATGATGATGATGATGATGATGATGGTGATGATGATGATGATGATCATGATTGATGATGATGATGATGATGATGATGATGATGATGATGATGATGATGATGGTGATTATGATGATGATGATGATGATGATGATGATGATGCTGATGGTGATGGTGATGGTGATGATGGTGGTGGTCATGATGATGTGGATGTGGATGTGGAACGAACCTGCACAGGTCCCTATGCTGTGCGTCCTGATCTAGAACATCAAGTTAACTATAATGCTAACATATCCCATTTTTACCACGTTTTCAGCTCATACGAAGAATGCGGGCCAACAGGCGCGGGCAAAACAAGGTGTTTGGCTGTAACTTTACTACAGTACCCCCTTTCAGACCCACACCTACAGTACTCGTTCCAATGATTATAGTAATTTACTACAGTAGCCACTGTCAGACCAACACCTACGAGGTGGGGGCAACTGTTGGGTTCATGGTAGGTTACAATATAAACCAACAAACATTTCATGGGGGCAGCACGTCTCGCGTCGCTCCCAGTCGACGATCCAAAGCTCCGATCACCTGGAAGGTGTTGTAGACCGCAGTCAGCGTCACCCGCATGGGTGGAATGCGATGATCCACGGACTCTCCACTCCTGCTGGGTCTGTCTACAAATGTTTTTTTTTACATCCACTGAAGTGGCCATTTAATACCCATATGCTCCATGAATATTTACATATATATATATAATTATTTATATACATACGAGTATATATTTACCAACATGACTGGGTCATTTTGTTGGTAAATGTTGGTAAAGATTCTATACATGGAGCATATGGCATATGGGGATTGATTTAGGGGAATATGTTGGTAAATATTCTATACATGGATCATATGGGGATTGATTTAAGGGAATATCGGAATATCATGGAATATCTACAGGGCCTGTAAATTCTCCCATCGTTCAAATCTAGCAAACATCGCCTTCTGAATCACCCTTCATTAGATCTAAATAATGAATCTTACAAGAAAGCAATATCATTAAACCATTAAACCATGGTTTTTCTATTGCAAATTGCCAGCTTGGAGCCATAGAGGATCAAATGATATCAAATGGGCCCAACAAGTGTCCATTGCTTCTCTATATCACAAAATGATGGGGGAATATGGGGGATATCATTACCCAGCTGAGGGATTCACTGACCGGTAATCCCGGCAAGGGATCCCATGGAGGGGGAATGGTCGCAAGTAGCCACTGAAGGTGGGAAAATCAGTCACATACCATGTGGTTTTGGATTTCGGCTAGGCTTAAATTAGATCTCATGGCTTTCGGGCCATGGCCAAGCCACATATGTTCAACGATAGCTAGCTGGGACATGCTGGGACCATATCCCAATGTCCCAACTCCAGAAATCCCGGAGCGCTGGGACTCCCAACAGCTGATCGAAGATCTGCACAGCAATGCCCTCACCTCAGCCATTCATGTCATTGGTGGAGCCATGGGTGATCCCGGAGCCAAGCCCTATCTCCACATCTGTTTCGGCATCTTTTAAGGATAGTCAGAGTCAGTAAATATATGTAAATATATGATTGCTTTTGGCTGTAATAGTTTATATATGTTTAATTTAGTTTACAATATGTTATAATTATACATATCACCTGAGTCTATTGGCTGCTTTCGATTGTGAGAATGTTGGTAATGTTAGGGTGCTACAGGACTGAAGTTCACAAGGAGTGCCCTTTTGGTCAACATTCGGGAAACCTTCAGCATTCCAGAAAATCTTGATGACCCATTTCACACCCGCGAGAATGGTGGATTATCACCATTACCTTTGATTTACAGTAAAATCCCACCAGTTGTTGAAACCGTTCCGATTTCAGAGAACTGGCTGGGCACCAACATTCAAATCCAGACATCGATATCTGCATCCCCCTTCCCATCCTTCCCTCAGTCTCCTGGCTTGCGGCTTCAAAGACCCTGCCCGGTGTACAAGTGACCTTGGCAAAGGCGAAGAAGTGACACCGTGAAGTCGGAATAGATGGATTGCTGGGAGAACTTGCAGATTTGGGCGAGGTGCAGCTCGTCCCACTAGTAGGTATGCAGATTATAGTCTCTGGTTATAGCCCTGGGGGTTTTATATCCTAATCCGGCTCATCCCCCTTGTAGGCGCAATCGCAAAAAACTCTAATTCAGGAATTGGTTCCATCATGTTTAAACATGTTTAAACCCTCTACATTTGGCGCTGAAACCCCATGGCAAGCCGTGCAGTTTACCCCGGGGGTCATTGAACAAAAGCCATGGCAATCGGAACCTCCTGAACATCCAGCAATCTGTGATGACCAGAGGTCCTAATCATCTCTTTCGATCCCATAAGACTATCCCATATGAATATACAAAAACAACTGGTTGGTGGTTTCAACCCCTCTGAAAACTATGAAAGTCAGTTGGGATGATTATTCCCAATATATGGAAACATAAAAAATGTTCCAAACCACCAAGCAGATAATGTCGCATTAGATTCCATGAAATCCACCATTTACACAGTTGACCATGATGTGTTCTTCCCAGAAATGTACCATGATGACTAGAGGGTTTTTAGTTTCAGGATGAGGACATCTGCCCAGTCAATCCTTCTCAAACGATCACCTCGACGCAAATCGCTTCACAAACACTTCAAATGACTGAAGAAACCCTAAAAAATATATTTAAATGTATATTTGCACTTTAAAAAATATGTTATAATTATACATATCACAAACCGCGACCCTTCACAAACACTCTGAAAAACTGATGAAACCCCAAGTCTGACCAGTTGTGTTGCCCCTCCAACATCCCCCACTCTCTGCACAGGAGCGGCCAGCCATCAGGTAGCGTTTTACTGATTTTACTCGAGGTACCATAACATATTTCTAGCCATGTAAAACAGGGGTATATCGGTACATTCCCTTACATAGCTTTTACATAAACCAGAACAGTTGTTTTCCAAGAGATTTCAAATAATCTTCCAGGTTGACCCCCGGCAATATCACTCCAGCCACTGTAATGGCGCGACGCTCCCCGGGCTGCAATTCATCCTCGCTATCTGGGAGACCATGGAAAATGAGGGGACGTAGAATGAAAGTTGCACTGAAACCATCTGGAATCACTTTGAACTGTTTTAAACCTATCTTGGAACAATGCATGTGCATGTGAACAGTCTTAGGAAACCATCTAAGTTTGTAGGAAATGGGGACCGAGTGCGGAATCATAGCTACAGGGTCAATAGAGAGTTCATCTCGGATGAACCGGAAGTGGTATCACAGCTGGTAGAAAAGATGCATCATATGGTACCATTTAGTTTTCCCATGTTTTGTAGTAATAGTCTGCCACAGTCACTAAGACATGGGATAAATACATTGTATACACAATGTAAGTTTACCATGGGATCATGAACAATATTATGCATTATCCAATGCATAGATACATCACTAAGGCATGTTTAATTCATTTTCTACAACAAATTGAAACATGGGGATCTATCTGTTCACCAACCTTTCACTCAGTTAAGCAGTGTTTAAGGACTATTTGAAAATCCCATGTAATGGCTCTGGAAAAATTATCATAATTCACTTATCTGAAATGTTGTGCTATTTTGGGATAGTTGCCCCTACTAACCATCATTCCGGTGAGGTTGCAATTAGATCGTTATACTTTATCCAAATGCTTGGGTAATGGGGGACTCCCACAACAGATGAACAAATCATCCAACAAGTGTATTGGCTACTAAAAGCATAAATACAGTACGTAGTTTTGTACTGTATATAATCCAATATAAACCAATATTTATACTGTATAGATAATCAACATATAACATCACATAACCCTGTCTCATCAACCGCTCCAAGATGTTTCACCGCTCCTTCCTTTGGGATGCCAAGATCGAGTCAAGTCACTAGGACCCTCCGAATCCCATTGGGGTGCTTTGCCCATGTTTAAGCCTGAATTTTGTTGCCTTTTTGCCACCCATTTAAGGTTTCTTAGCCCTTCACTTCCCCCATGTTTTCTGTTCCTTGAGCTCCATCTTTGCTGGTTTCGCATGGGTTGATCCTCCACAACAATGTCCTTGTTAGGAAAAAAAGGAGCCGGCCACTGGTATACCATCATCATTTGGGTGTGAAAATTGTACCCCAATATGAATCAAATTTGAATGGGAAGAGTCATGATCAACCCTAAAATTTGGGGCACCCCATGTTCCGACAAGCTCGTCTGCTTATTCGCTCTCTTGTGGGGTCAATCACTCTCTTCCTATCAACCAGCCAGTTGGAAAGAGATATACATACATATATCTAATTATATATATATGCTGGTTGGTGGTTGACCTACCACTCTGAAAAAAATGAGTTCGTCAGTTGGGATGATGACATTCCCAATATGATGGGAAAGGCATAAAAATGTTCCAAACCACCAACCAGGATATATATACCCTCTGGTTATTTAACATAGCCATGGAAAATGGCCCATTTATAGATGGTTTACCTATTAAAAATTGTGATTTTCCATGGCTATGTTAGTCATAACCAGATAATATATATATATACACCATAAACCATAGCCATAGTTAACCATATTTAACCATAGTTCCTCCAAGTGCTACCATCACCCCAACATCACCAGAAACCGAGTCCTTAGGTTTGTCGATCTGCAGGAACTCTCGAAGTGCTCGGCGGATTTGTAACTCATAACCTCAGCAGAGCGTGGATCGATGTCTGGTGATACCCGAAGAAAAGACCCCGGAACCTCGAACTTGGAACCATCTGCACAGGATGCCCCCCAGTGATGTTTGTTGGTGTGTAAACCCCATGAAAACCAGTTCGTTATATCTGCCATAAACCATAGTTACTGGAGTTATAAACCAACTTAGCTAACGAACTGGGGCACCACATGGCAACCCACGTACTTGACTCCTGTTTTTTTCTGGTTCACGTGTTGATTTTATAGTTCCACTTCTTCAAAGTCTCGAGGTCACGGGGTCACAGCTCCAAACAAAAGGTCCCCTTTTCGTTGTGTTGACCCTGTTGACTCCCCGAAAGCTCGTCATCAACTTGCCAGTTGTGTTATCATGAATCTCATCATCAGAATCAGAGACTCTTTACAATCCCATCCTCCATTCACATTAAACACCCCTGTTCTAGGGTCCCAAAATATGCCACGTTGACCCAACACAAAAGCATGGTGCCTCTAGGGGGGTGTTTGTTCTATGAACGGGGGATGGGATTAGATTAAACGCTTCTCATCAATCAGATCAGGTTCAAAAGATCAGATCCTAGAAATCTCTGAGCTGCTTGGAACGCTTCTCAGCCGCAGCATTTTGTTTCCATAACGGGGCTGCGCACCATGCCTGGCTATCTTTGTGAGCCAAGCATAGTGCGTAGTGCGTTTCTCCCGGTCGGTGCGAAAGAAAGGCCACTGGTGGACCACTGAACAGCTTGGATGGTGGTGCATATCTCAAGGGAAACTCAGCAAAACAGTGTTCAACCATGCTGGATCGGTCATATGTAATAATTGTTGCTGGGATTGCTACACATTCACGCCCCTATACCATCTTTGCCAGTGCTGTTGCGAGTCTCCTCCATTTCTGAACTCCAAAAGTGATGGCTCTGGCAACAAACATAGTGCACCAACAACCAGTTCACCCCCCACACGTTGACCCCTCAGCAGCACTGTCCATACTGCCGCTGCTGCCAAGAGGGTTGCCACACATCAGCATGTCTTCACATAAAAACTGGTGGGGGCCATGTAACAGTTGATTGTTGTTTGATGATTGAACTAGTATAATTGTTCCTTGATACTATATGGGGTTCTCATGATGATCATGGTTCATCATCAGAACCGCTAATCCACTCGAAATCAAGCCTCAACTCAGACATGATGTCGTCAGAAGACACGCATTGTGGGCACCGTAACATCAACGGAGCGCCGCTTCACGGTCCCTTCACTTGAAGACTTTGCTGATCGGAGTCCGATCAGCCCCAGCGGTATTGTACTCCGAGGTGGGCTTGGCGCGATGCGCAGTCACTTCTTTGAATCGCCCATGAATCTCCATCGCCCAAGCCTGTCCATGGGGATAATATACATTGGATGGGACTAAAACGTACAAACAACCGAACAACCGAATGTGGCGCACAAAAGCCTGAACAATAGTGAACATGGGGTATAGGGGATAGTAGGTTCTCACAAAGTGCTAACAAAGCACTGTGGATGTAAATACTAGATCACTGGGGTCTCCAACGGCCGAACATGATAACATATATGTCCATATGTCTATAGTTTCATTTGGTCATGCTCGCATACCATTTCCTTGGAGGTAAAGTGCTTCTCAGATTTTCTTAATGACTAAGAAAGTATTCCAACATGGGGAACACCGGAAATGGGATACACTCACCGCAAAACGCCCAAGACAGCTGAACTTCAGACAAGGCCATCTGATATCATGCTGATCCAAATCACTATACCCTCTGGTAAACTAACATAGCTATGGAAAATCACCATTTTTAATGGATAAATCCACTATTTCAATGGCCATTTTCAATAGCAAACTGTTAGTTTACCAGAGGGTAGATCAAATCATATCAAATCCGAACGGTTGATGCTTGAAGACCCCACGACTGGAGGATCCAAAAATGAGATCCATTGCTTTTCGTTCCTTTGAATTACAACCCAGCTGGAAATGGGATAAGCATCGATAACCCAAGACTAAATCCCATCAAATCCCATCCCTCAATATCTTATAAACACCTCCATTCTAGGGCTCTAGGGTCCAAAAATGTCCAGAATATATGTGTAAGTCATTGCAAGTCATCCTCTAGATCCACCATTTTAAGTGACGATGTTTGGGCTGTTTCTTTTAAGTGAGGATGGAATTTCATCATAATTCCCATCAGATTCAGTTTCATTCAGTTTCCAGTGAAATCCCAATTACATATATATATATATATATTGTTATAGTAATCCCCAAATAGATGGAAAAGTAAATCACCATCAAATTAATTGGTATGGATTACTTTTTCATCTATCTGCGGATGACTAAATATATATATATATATACAAATAAGTGCCATTAAACCACAATTGAACCACCATTCAACAACCACATTACCCATGACGATCTTCCGCCTGCGTCGCGCTCCTTGCTCTCAAGGTTTCCTATGCGATCCATCTCCTGGGCAGCTGTGGTTCCGCGATCGCCGGGTCGGAGGTCATGTTTTTCGATGGGTTTTTTGAAGGGATTTCAGTGGCAAAATAAGTAAAACCAGGAAAATAAGCCACAAAAAGCGATTTAGGGCTTAGAATGAGCTGCAAGATAAGATGTCTAACCTACAACAAATGGAATTCAAGCATCCAAAAGTGTGATCTCCAAATGAAAGAAACCAGGATTAAAGCTACACATATCATATACATAGTTAACCTTCTGAAAATGGTGGATTCGGCCCGGCCAGCGTGTCTGGTCTTATCAGAAATAGATGGTGTACTGGTGATACTAACTGCTACTAACCCATATGAGATGATTGAGGATATTAACCACTAGGAATAATAGGCTTTGTCTCGAACCATGAGATGTATCCAGTAAACATATAACCAACCAAGAATTGCAATTCACAAACTAGAACTGATATACAAGTATAAATGAGTTAGACAATGTATATAGATATATACATGATCTCTGTCTATGATTGACAACTTTCACTGTAGCGTGAAACACAATAACAACCAGAATGCGTTTTCAATCATAAATGATGCAGTAACATACTCATATTATCAAAAATCACCAGCCGTTCTGCGTCCGGGATTGGAAATGGGATCCTCAAAAATGATCAATACTTGGGATATGATATCTGTGGCTTTGTCCCTTGGAGATACGCCCAACTTCTTATGGCCGCCGTTATGGGAACACATGACCCGGCCTGGTAAACATACACAAAAACCATGGAGAAATTCACGATTTTCAATGGGTGAATCCGCTATTTCTATGGTCAGTTTGAATGGCAAACTGTTAGTCTGTTAGTCATTACATGTCATTACCAGAGCGCTATTTCCTATTGATACCCTCCCTAAAAGGCTTGGTGAAGTCATCAAAAATCACCATGGAAAATCATCATTGGGATGCTAGGATGGTGGATCTTTCCATAGTTTGTTGTATGTTTACCAGAGGCTAACAACTTACAGCCATCTCTCATCTCACCGGCTTAGTAGTTCCAATCTGCTTAGAAACGCTAGCAGGGATCATCTTCCGATTTCTACGGTTGAAAAAGGTCAATAAGAAACTTTCAAACCACCGAAGTCATATCTTCCGGCCTGGTACTCGCGCATCTGTTCCTTCCGCATGGCCCGTTCTTTTTTCCCCGAGCAGCCTTCTGGCCGATTCTGATTCTTGTCAGCATGTGGCCGGTCAAAGCTGACCTGAGATTCTGGGCGGCTGTCCACAGTCGAGTCGTCCAGCGGATCAAAGCCCAAAGAGGTACCCTCGATCAAATAAGACAGTCAAGAAACGCAGCAACATACAAAGCCAATAGGAAATCTGGTTGGTGGTATACCTACCCGTCTGAAAAATGATGGAGTTTGTCAGTTGGGATGATGAAATTCCCAATATATAGAAAAATAAAATTCATGTTCCAAACCACCAACCAGAAATGGAGGTTTCCTAAGTCATGGGGGTACCCCATTTCATCCATTTAGATTGGATTTTCCATAAACTAAACCATTGGGGTATCCCAATTTATGGAAAACCCAATTTGAATATAGGGGATACTAGCTGGCTTATTGGGTTCATTATAACCAAAACAACCCATAAACATGATTTATGGAAACCCAAACATATACTATAAAATGTCAATGTCAATCCTTTTGTGGGGACCCTTCGCTCGTACCAAGTCTGAAACAGGAAGTTTTTCTGTGAGATCCATTTTTGGGGCTGGTGAAATCATCTAAGTCATATAGAATGGGATATATCATGGGATGATGGATTTTGAAGTTGACTATCTGGTTGACTATCATGTTATATCATATCCCATTTATAACCATGTATAACAACAGGTCAACTTACGAATCCATCATTTACAGGGTGGTGCCCCCCAGTGATGTGAACGTTGGTTTATAAACCCCATGAATACTATAGTTATATCTGCCATAAACCATAGTTATGGGAGTTATAAACCAATTGAGCCATTGAAAATACCCATATCCCATCTCATTATACTAGTTATGGGTTATCATAATCCCCAGTAAACCAGGTAGTACAATCCCCTATAGCAATCAATTAACCAGGGTATTTTTAATGGCTCAATTTAGCTAACTATGGGGCACCACCTTGCAGACACAGACAAGATTTTCCCATAGCTTCCGAGACACAGGAGAGCCTTCTTTGGCGGCTTCCTCCAGTGCAGCTTCGACCTCCCTAGCGATACGGGCGTAGTCTTCTGCCTGCCAAGGGCTGCGACAAAAGGTATGGTCACCGGGGGGAACTGCATATGCTGGATTAATAAACAAGTATTCATACATGTATATATATAGATATAGTATATATACTATATAATATTATGCATATACATATACATATATACAATATATATATATATACACACTCTATATGTATGTGTATATATATATATATGTATACATACATAATGAACTTCAGATTCAGTTTTTGGGATGCCTTCCCTCCGAATCACTCTCCCGTCTGCGACCAGAAAACTGTCATCGCCATCCTGTCTGCGCCCTGTCGTGCCCCATGGCCGAAAAAGGGGGGATCTCCATCGGTATCGCGGGGGTGGTTGAGAGCTAAACTAAACAATATCTGTAGTTGGGATCATAGAATAATAGTGGTTATAAGGCCAATAATAGTGGTTATATATGGTTACTGTATATATGGTTATGATGGGATATATATATATATGATCATACTGGTTCGTCGTATACCCACCATCCTGAAAAATATGATGGACTTCGTCAGTTGGGATAATGATGAAATTCCCAATATTTTTGGAAAGTCATAAAATTTCATGGTTCCAAACCACCAACCAGAATATTGACATATGTTTATATATTCTTCACTTGCCGGCTGTCGATTGGATGTGTTCCCCAAAGCACACGAAAGGGACCAGTGTATATTCGGGTCATGTTCCCATTCAGTGGAAGATGAAGTATTCAAAAACAAACTAAACTAAATGTGCCAGCCATGTGGGGTGTAGGTTAATTCATATTGCACAAGTTGTAACCGTTACTGTAACCCATGTGCTGCTTCCTTCTTCATCTTGCGAACGAAGTGATCTCATTTTCATCCAGGGTACAAAGGTTTTTGGTTGGTTTGGAAGTGAACCATTCTCCAAACTTTGACAATGACGCTCTGAAAACCATTACTACAATTATATGCCATGGAACCCTAAAAAGTGGATGATCCAGAGAATGGATTTGGAGATATTAGGAGATAATTTTATGCCATCATGAAGACCTAGATCACGCAACGGTTCCCTATATATTATGTAGTAACACACATTTAAACATTTGCATGTTCTAATATGTTCTAAGTCTATCAAACAATACAAGTGGTTGACGGTTTCAATATGCTGGTTTCAAGTCAACTGGAATCATCACTTGCGTAGCTATAGATATGCTTATCTGGTTGGTGGTATACCTACCCCTCTGAAAAATATGAAAGCTAGTTGGGATGATGAAATTCCCAATACCCATAGGATCCATGTATGGTATATATGATATACATATATATATATATGCTAACATGGATCCCATCAACAAAAAACCCAGTCATGTTAGCATTAATATACCAGCACCATGGATCCGTCATGGGATATGGAAAAAATATATTCCAAACCACCAACCAGAAATCCACATGAAATCCATCGGACCATCACCCCCCAGTCCGGCAGTCCTTCAAACTCGAAAGCGCTGCGCTGAAAAACGCTCGAGCCGCAAATCTCTGTCTGATGGTGAACCGCCTTTTCAGATACTGCAAATGCTGGGATGCTGGTCAAACCAGTATGTATATATATATAGTATACATATAATTATATATAATATATATATAAAGATGTTGGTCTTGAGGTCCAACCATTATACAGTTTGAGAATACCAACGCCTTCATTTGAAAGGCACCAATTGGGGGTTGCACCCCCCCCATGTCGCCCTAGGCGCCCCTCACGGACAGGGAATCGGCCGCGGTTCACAATCTCGAAGATACGCTGAGCACCTTGGGTGAAGGGAACCTGGGGAGTTTTTGGTACCATTGATGGCAACTTTTCATGAGACAAGTAGGTCTACCCTCTGGTAATTTAACATAGCTATTGAAAATGACCATTTATATTGGATTTTCCCATTAAAAATGGTGATTTTCCATAGCTATGTTAGTTTACCAGAGGGTCCAATTGATGGCAACTTTTCATGAGACAAGTAGGTCTAAACAGTTTTAAAATGTGGGCAAATGCGGGTGAACCATGGTTTAATAAGACCAATTTCCATTTTTTCATGGTTAACCTACATGATGAACCCATGGAAAAAAGGGGTTCATCATGAGGGTTTTTCATAGGCCTATAATATCCTAAAATAACAGCCCGCAACGCAAGAACCATAGAAATCACCTGGTTATAAACTACTGTAAGTATGCTAGGGACCCCCAGCCAAGGTGGGGGAAAGCACCATGAATTTATCGGTAAATCATCTACGAATGAGCCAAGTTCCATGGCTATCTTTGACTGCCAGCAGGGACATTCCATGGTGGAAAATTACGTTCCATGACCCATGACGGATCCGGCTGGTGCTGGTATATTTTTATGCTAAAATGACTGGAGTTTTTGTTGATGGGATCCATGGCACACCATATTTGGCATAATATGGCAGCACCATGGATCCGTCATGGGTGAATCTAAACAAAGCGGTCAAGGCACCATACGCCTTGCCCCATACAGAAAACTTTCGAGGCCACAGCTTTGGAACCAGTTTTTCAGTTGCTCTGCCATTCACATTGCCACCCACACAGTGCCATTGAAATCGATTGAATCACCACCCCGCACCTGGCCGGCTGGGGAATCTCTATCGACCCTGGGAAACTTCGTTCACATTCAACGACGTCTCTCCGTGAAGATCTCCGTTAATGGAGGATTCGTTGTGGCTGGATGAAAAACTTGCCGATGCCATAGCTACCACCCGCACCGACTCGTGGATCTGCTCAGAGCTCATTGATCTCATTACTCTCTGTTTAACATATCTATGAAATAATGAACCTGTTTAGTAGCTAAATTAGCCATACATTGCCATTTTCCACAGCTATGTTAGTTTACCAGAGGGTATTCTTCGCACAGAGGTAGCCTGTACAAACGTGTGCTACAAACATCGCCAGATTCATCTTGTTAATACACGGGCTTCCATTTTTAATCATCTTCATGTGAGCCATGGTCAATACTCACTATATGGTTGATGGTCATCCCATCCATAATAAGGATCCTTATAATGGTTATTATAAATCCCTATGAACCATTGGATGACTAGCCCCTATGAATGGTTATTAACCATGAGTATTGACCATAGCTCATGTAATGATATTAGTTGAATTTCCAGAAATCTTGGGTTTCCCGTTTCCCCCCATAGAAAAAAAAACATCAATCATCACCTCGCCGCCGCCCAGCTGGTCTTTAGCTCCCAGCTGGTATGAACCAGGACAGTACCAAAGTCCAAAGGTACCTGCGCCGATCTTAAGGAAGCCTTCCTAAACGCGATAGAAATAGGGAAAGACTCTAGCAAACCAATCAGAAGTCACCTTAAATCTATGGCACTAAAATCAATTTTTAGTCATAAACAGCTCTCATCAAGCATGATTCTCTTTGCCACTTGTTCTTTGATGTTTGAGTGGACTTGTGACTGGGTGACGGTAGATCTTCCAAGTCGCATTGGCATGGTCGAATCGCCACGCACCAGACGTACTTAAGCGCTATGCGACTGACAGTCACTACCCTCTGGTTATGACTAACAGTTTGCTATTGAAAATGACCATAGAAATAGTGGATTTACCCATTGAAAATGGTGGATCTTTCCATAGTTATGTAAACGTTTACCAGAGGGTAAATCATGTAATGACCAACTCCGATGCAAATTGAGCATTGGAAAGTGACAAAAGTATACAAAAGTGACATTCTTCAAACCAAACCTATCCCCCAAACGTTGGGACTTCAACGGACGTCGAGGAAGGAAACCCGTCATTGGGATGATCGCTCAACAGCTTTCTACCAGAATAGGTCTCTTCTCAGGGGAAAGAAGTTTGGGGTCTGAAGATTACTGAAAACTAGGTACCCCTAAATCAAGTGGTTATATGATGTTATATTCTCATTCCCCCCAGTAACATGGTCATTTGGGGCAGCATAAATCATTTTCAGACATACCCAACTACCATATTGTTGGTTGTATATTGTTTGTATATTATTGTATAGTCCATTAATAGTATCCCGTGACATCCCAGTATTGTTGGTAAGGATATGGAAACAACAACTCCAAAAAACCTATATATCTAAATCCCATGTGGGGATGATTCCCCTTACTAACCATGATTCCCAGTGAGGTCGCAGTGAGGTCGTGATCAAATTTACCCAGATATATATATATATATTGCTTCATTTGGGTTCTATGATGTTTCATGAGGAAACAAAATCCACATTTCTGGTGAGTCAGACTGAACAAAATGTTCCATCTCCTCCCTGGTAATTCAACTTGATGCCTATTGAAAATCACCATGGTTCCATAGCTATGTTCAATTCCCGGAGGGCATATCCTCATGAAATCTGAAAAATCACCATCTTCCAGAATAAATCCCATGAAAAATCACCATCGTTGTTGCCTACATCCCATATAAATCACATTTCATGACCCATAGGATCCATGTATGTTATATATGGTAACATTTACCATCAATATACCCCAAATGTTAGCATATATACCATACATGGATCCTATGGGTGATTGGAATCCATCATAATCCATCATAAAGACCTCTGATAACTATGCCAACCACATCTCCACCATTGGCGATCGACCGCGCACGTTGCTGGGATCCGGCTCAATCACTGCGTCCACGGCAAAGGATTCGGCGGCCACGCTTACATTGGCGGCCTGTCTGGTGGGAACACTGGAGAAATGGCGATGCTTGAGGAATGGAAAATCACCATGTTGAATGGGAAAATCACCATTTTTCAATGGATATGTTATGGATATGTAATATGTATGGATATTTTATAGATATTTTATGGATATATTATGGATATTTTATGAATATAGTTGTGGAAAAGTTGGAATTTAACCCTAACTTAATGAATATTTCCACTATTTTCCCCCACGACTATGGTAAAAAAGTAAACAGGAGGGAATGACATGATAGCATCAATAGGGGTCTGAAATTCATGGGGGTGTTTCATATGAAGGGGGGATGCCAAAATTATCCCATCTTATCAATGGCCATTTCAGGTACCGATTTATTGGAGGTACCAACCAGTAGTTCAGGCCTATGTAAGGGCTATGTAAGGGGACTTGCTCCCAAAACATGGTTTTATATGGTAAAGTGCCTCCATGCTATAGGGTCATGAACTTCCCATTGAAACGATGGGGAGTTGGCCAACAAAAACATGGTGCTTTAACTAATGCTGTGAGCACTTGATCTAATCAACAAGAGGAATGCGGATACAACTGCAAAGCAATGAAGCAGAGTACAACGTATCCATCAAAAATCTGCATGGATATCACCAACTTTAGATAACTTCAGTGGGAACCACTAACACAAAAATGATTCAGCCAACAAACACGTTCAGGAGATGCATTCCCCCATCACCTCAGATCATGTGGCACCAGTTTTGTTGGTCAACTCAGCATGCTTGTTGGTGAAATTTCGGTTCTCGTGTTGGAAAAAGAAGAAACGTTGGTCATTTCCCGTTCATGTGTGGCTAAGTTTTCCCTTTCAGATGGTGTTTCTATCCAGTCTTGTAGCGATCATCACTAATTCTCCTCCCAACTAGCCATAACTATATCCATAACAAGATCCATTCAGTTATGGTTAAATCCTCACTTGTACTAGTGAAATCATCATCCATCGAGTCCTTTTAGAACGATTTACAGCGAGGTCATGTGCTAGAACCCATGTCAGAAACCAGTATCCAAGGATTTACGAAGTTTACAACCTCCTGTTGCCAACATGGCAGCCTTGTCCTTGTTTCCTGTGGGTAAAACAATCATGGCAGCCTTCACAGACTCCAACAACAAGGATGGATCATCCTCAACAAATGGCAGTGTGTCAAAGCCGTGTACCCCTTTTGTTCACATCAAAATAGCTGGTAAATGGATGTTCATCCCCCTAAAAATGGGATTAATAGGTATTGATCCATACCCAAATGACTAATTACAGTTACGAAATTGTTGTCACTTTCATCCAGCTGGAGTGGATTTTCCGACAAACAATCATGTTTACCATCCCCAAGTCATCACCATTATGGCTATGTTTTCCATCCAGATCCATCAGCCGCCTGGTGCCAACCGTTGAGACCCTCCGCATCACGGGCTTCCAACTGCAACCTTTTGGGCGCTGCTGCTGCTGGTGAGCTGACTGTAAGTGGTATATATGGTGCATTAAAAAAAACAATAATGGAGCTTTTCAATGGTAACTCACTAATCTTGGGGATTCATATGAAGCTATGAACTCAAGATCAACTGAGTGCTGGATGTAACTGGGGTGTCAACGTGACCACTCAGTGGGATGATCCTGTAAGTAACTAACCTCTTTGGATTCAGGTACCTTCTGAAACAATTGAAAAATTGGATCCATAGGGAACTTTGTTAGTTGGGGGTATCAAACAGCCAAGTTTAACACATGCCAGTATTTGTTTTGAACGGGATTCAGGCAACAAACATTAGTAACAAAATAAACAGATTGATTAATTAGAAAACAAACATTAATGTGCCAATATTAGTATTATATGAACGGGGTAACAAACATTAGTAAAACAAACAACGGATTGATTCATGTGCTGCAAAAAAAAAACTGCCAACAGAAATATGTTGATCAATGTGTAGCAACAAACGTGCTCGCAGCGACGAAAGTCCCAATGAGTTGTGCAAAAATATACATAATATATATACACATAATTATGTGTATATATATAATTAATTATGTATATATATATCATTATGCTTCGATTCAACCACCAAGGAAACCAATCTTGGCACTAGGGTTGTCTATTCGTCCTTGGCAACCTACCAAAGCACAGTTTACACGTCCTGCATGGAAATGGGTCCAAAAACCTTCGTGAAAAAAAACACGTCATGGTAAACTGATGTAAACTGAATAGATGGAATAGTGACCAACACCTTTTTGCATACCTCAACGGTTATTGTTGGGTTTGATAAAAACCTAGTCATAGTCGAATTGGGGATGTTCAACTACCCATCTTTTGGGGTCTATGACCCAATCACCCAATCCATTTCCCACCATGAAAACCACCGGTGCCCGAGCCGAGTGCCCGAGCGTGTTTTTGAACTGTGCAGGGTGGCCAGACTTGAAGCTGAAGCGAATCTCGCGTTCCTCATGGGACACCCTGCAGTTGTTCTGTTCTGTTGGTGGATTGCCCTCTGGTCAAAATACAAAAAACGATGGAAAACCAGCATTTTTAATGGGTAAATCAACTATTTCGACTGGGCCATTTTCAATAGCAAACTGTTTGTTTGCCAGAGGGTATTCTTTATGTATAACCCTCATTTGCTATAAAGGTAGCTAATCCAGTTATAAGCTAACTTAGCGTTTGGGGGGCCACCGTGCCTATGTAAGTAGCTAATGTAACTCCTTTTTCACTATCTTCCAATCTGATCCAATTTGTACAGCCTGATCAGCGAAAGGTTTAAATGGTCCGCCTTAGACTTGTGTAGATAGTTTGCACTTTCATAAACAAAAAACTAGTCAGTATATACTGTATGTCATCGCACTTCATCACATAGAATACAGTTTCACATAGTTTCCCATCATTCACCTTTTTTGGTAATAGATTGAAGATGATCAAAATACTAATTACAATCAGCATCCTCCACCTCATTGACCCTACTACAATCCCCAGTTTTATTGGTTGCATCAGCTAAAATCCTATTTGTTTCTCCAAATTGGTCCATATGTTTCCAAATCTGTCCTATATGTTTCCTAGTTACCCTGGGTAAACATTTGCATACATGTGGAAAAAAATAGTTGCTTTTTCACATTGTCGGTTTAGAAACCCTACTTATTATGTTAATACTATACTTGTATCATCCAAAAAACATGGAAATCACCAAGGTATCTGCGCCAACTTCGCTATAATAAATCATCTACTAAATCCCATGGAAATCATACGTGTTCTTCGGGAAATCACCATTTTCCCATAGGTTTTCCTAGTTCAATCGCCAGTTTCACCTGCTTTTCCCATGATTTTCCCATCGGCTCCTCATGGGCCGAGAGCTGCCCCTCACGCGGCTCCACCCCGATCTCCTCCGGCAAACCCGCTCTTGGAGAAGGCGCCTGACGGAGGTGGAACCAGGGAGTTGGTCAATTCAATGGCCATGACTCAGGAACCGAAATAAGTTGGAGGTACCTACCATTAGACTAACAGTTTGCTATTGAAAATGGCCCAGTCGAAATAGTTGGTTTACCCACTCAACATGGTGATTTTCCATAGTTATGTTAGTTTCCCAGAGGGTACCTACCATTCTTTTAAGGCCTATGTTTCAGGCCTACATTTCAGGGAATATCCCCACAAAATATGGTCTGAAATATGGTACAGTACCTCCATTTTAGGATCCTGAAATTCCCATTGATCAATGGATTGGTTATTACCGGGTTTAACCAACAATAATGCTGATTTTCCGTGGTGATTTAATGATGATTCATAGGGAATTCACCAACCCAAATGGGGGTATGAATAGGAAATACCCTGATTGGTTTACCAACATTAGAGGTTGATAATTGGGAAAACTCATGGAAATTAGCTAACAATAGTTCATAGTCAATAGATGATAGTAGTGCTATTGGGACACCTAATACTTAATTGGACCATCTTACCCTCTGGTTAATTATTTAACAGTTTGCTATGGAAGCCATGACCCATAGAAATAGATGATGTACCTACTATCTATGTGGTGATTTTCCATGGCTATGTTGAATAACCAAAGGGTAACCGGAAACCATACATGATGGGGCACCCCTTCGATAGCGAGCGTTCAATTGTTCCCCACCTGCCCGGTGAGGGTTGTTAGATTTTATGTCAGTTGCCTCCTCCTGCCTCCTGCCTCGTCCTCCTCCTCCTCCTCTCCTCCTCGTCCTCCTCGTCCTCCTTGTCATCCTTGTCGTCCTTGTCGTCCTCG
>Ga0126342_10000896_pt1 | contig 37668 bp, 30 predicted proteins | sample Cyp1metagenome_FD_92528 | JGI IMG/M metagenome (GOLD analysis project Ga0126342, IMG submission 92528) | Coral microbial communities from Lord Howe Island, Old Settlement Bay, Australia - Cyphastrea 1 metagenome | ecosystem: Host-associated > Invertebrates > Cnidaria > Coral ... | reverse complement strand
GTGCGTTGTTTCTTCGATCGCGAATCCGTGTCCGCTGAAATTCTACTGCCAGGCAACTCAGGAAATCAGGCGAAGACTATGACATCATTCACACTTTTTACTTACCATTACCCCACAGTGTGTGTCTGTGTCTGTGTCTGTGTCTGTGTGCGCGTCTTTTCAAGTGATTAAAATGAGTCAACATGGCCAACATTGATCAATATATGTATATGCCAACATGGCCATATGTTCTGACGGAAATACTTCACTCCTTCCGCTGATTGTAATCTCATGAGCTGATGCGGGTAATGGCTACCAATAAGGTTTGACATGGCTTGTCACCTATCATTGATTTAAGCATTCTACTATATAATAAAATGCTATACAGCTGGCAACCCACAAACATATTTACAGTACACACAAGTCCTTTACATTCATTCACCATGATGTTTGAGTGGGAACAACCACTACTAATTATAGTGGGCTTTTCATGGATTTTAGGTTTTTTTTTAGGCGTTTCGATCTTTTTTGGCGATTGCATCTGGGGCCTCCTCCAGCATAATTGGCCAAACTCTGCGACACCATCAGCACCGCAGATATGGCCGCAACGTCCAGACAGGTCGCCACTCCTTGGGGCGAGAAGATTTCCGTGTGATGAGCTATGGCTGGCAGTTCTGTGTGTTGTTTAAAACGTGGAAGACTTTTAAAGGAAAACAACCATTTTGACCATATTCAAAGGGGGTTATTTTTCTTTTTTGGTTCACCTTCGAAGTTTAAACATCCGAAAAATCCCTGGTTCAGAAACAAGTCTCATCATTCAAGGGGCTAAGACCTCTCCAACATGGTCAACTCATAGGGGGGCCCAAGATCCAACTGCATCCATGGGTCGTTTCACTATGGCAAGGCCAAGATCTGTGTTACCTGAAGCATTTGGCACCGCGAAACGTCTTACCGGGCAACGTTAACTCGGACATCGTGATCTATATGTATATATATAAACACACACATATACATATATATGATTATATGATCATATCATATGTATATATATATATATTCACATAGGATTCATCCAAAGTCAGCCGAAAACACGTTAGCGCAGTGACCGGCGCTAACGATGCATAAAACATATAAAAACTATGTCTTAAATTTGGTGAAAATAATGAATCCAAAATCATCCAAAATCTATGGGAAAGCCACATGCCGTCGTTTCTGACTAGTTAAGGCCCATCACTTTTCTCATCATTACGGCTGTTCAAGCGGCCATCGTGTTCGCAATGCATCAGTAGCGCCTTGGTCGGCTATGGGACACCTGACCCCCAAATTGTGAAGAAACAACATGCACAAAATAGAGAAATCCAGTTGGTCACCAATCAAGACTTGCCGAGAAAGGGCCAGGCGACAGAAAGTCTTGGGCCCTCTACTGGTGGTTGAAAAATGTTGAAAATACCTCTCAAGCAATCTCAAGAACACAAATTATTGAATCAATTTGAATCATACTTCACTGACACAGGTAGTCCTATATCCTTCCCAACACATAGCTGGAAGACTTTTTACTGCTCCATTTGGTCACACATAGCTGGTCCTCCTGTTACATCCAGGAACACCATATGTATGATCTGCTGGTTTTGTATGGTTTTGTGACATCTCCATATTGTCAAAATACTCCCCGTGGTTGTGTGCTACTCCCACCGTAGTATGTTTTGGGGCATTTTCTAAACGCAAAGCTTCTGCCATGAAACAACCACAGCTTCGATCACGGCCCAGGGACGCTGACTGCCTGGTTGCTAGGATGGTCGCCCTTCATCAAGGCCAATGCTTTGGGCCAGGCACCCTCCACCTGCGCTGACAGAGCCAGTGGACGAAGATGTTGAGGAATGAGGTGTGGCTGTGGGGGTTGAGAAACATTAATTGACCTAAATCTATCAAGCAATCTATGAAACAATCTATCTATCAATCTATCTAGCTACATACACATTGCGCGAATCAAATCCCCCTGATCTGTTTAATTCATTTTATCTACCTCCAACGACAAGGGACCCAAGAATGAACAGATTCAATACTGAACCATGGTTTCAAGGAGGGTATCTAAGAGAAGGGAAGGGATTCTATGATCGCCTGCCAGAAATGGCCGCCAGTGAAATCATCTTCCACATGCCCCTGGTTCCCGATCCCAACTGCCCGATTAATCACGTATTTTACCCCCCAATAATCACCGACATTGAATCTACAACTCACCAGGATTGTTGATTCCATATGAGTGCATCATCACTCTCTTGTTTTTCTTTAACATCATAGAAACATATTAAAACATATCGGACACACATAGAAACACCATTTATCATGCATTCCATACGCGTTTCATGGCCATGTCATCTCCATCACAAGGTACCAACATGTTTGAGCGCCCCCCGGCACCTGACAACAGGTCACTGCGGCCAAGTTCAAAGCATCAGCCTGGGATGACATTACCACCAAGCCCAAATACATAAATAACCATCAATTCATAATCAATAATGGTATGAATGATGTAGAAATCATCGGTCAATGATTAAGCGGCTAAGAATTGATGATGATATTATTCATACCGTTAACTATGAATCATGATTTATAATATTTATAATTTATACCATCATCATTGATCAATGGTTAAGTGACTATGATGTTATGTATCTGGCCTTGTTGGTAAACACTATGACACTATGACATGACCACCAAGTCATACTAAACCCAAATACATAATAAACCATCATCAATTCACCAAATTGCACTGCTTTACCCCTCCTCTCACCAAATGTCGACCCACCAAAATCGCCATACCACACACCCCTAGCGCTCGCGCATCTTTTTCGTCCTCCTTCCGTGTTCGGCACGTGGGTGTGTCTGAAAATGGGGTACCCCTAAATCTGGTCTTGTTTTGTCAACTCTCCCTATGATTATTAAGTACCATATGTATTTAAACTGACATAGATTGGGCGACTCAAACCCCACTGCTTCTCGCCAAAAAATGCCATGACAAAATGGATGTGATATTTATAACTCACGTTCCAAAAAAAACAACCAACCCCACATTCCAAGCAAACTCGGTCCAAACTTGGAAAATTCGTGCCCCTACCTTTCCCGCACCCCACGTTGTCCGCCGGCGCCGGCCCGGCGTTCACAGCACGTGGCCGTGCTTCTCCGGGCGCCGCAGCTCCGTGGTGGGCCACGCCTGCAGGGCCGCCTCCGCGGGGCCGTGCTGCGGCAGCTCCAACAGCTCCACCGTGGTCTCCGACGTCGTGGCCACCGAGGAGGACGTGGCGCGGCCAACGTGGACGGCAGTGGCGGAGCAGCTGAAGGTGAAGTCCTGCAGCTAAGGGTTGGTGTTTAGAAGTTCAGGTGGGATTTATGGTATATATATATATATGTGTGTGGAATCTATGGGATTTATGAACCTTATGAGATATCATGAGATATCATGATATATTATGATCTCTATGGAACCTATGGGGTTTATGAACAGAATTGAAGGGGAATCACCATGGCTATATTTCGAATTAGACACTCGAAGTGGTGACTTAGCATGGTGGTTGGGTAATGAGATTTTTGGACAAACGTGTGGGAGACATAACTCTGGAAGATGATACATATATCATATATATATATGATATAAATGATCCAAGAGTTCACACAGTGTTGAGAGGAACTGTGAGTGGGTATTATGTTTGTTTCTTAAGATTGGAGCAGCCGTGATTGTTTGGGTCTGGGTGGCCCGTTTGGATTGGTGGCGTCAAATCCTTCTCATGCCCCAGTGACAAACTCGTCGCGCTAGAAACCAACCAGGATATGCAAGTGACATAAGTAACCATCTATCCCGTGCTTCCACCAGTGCATGTTGCTTGCTGACTTGGAAACTGAACGGTTGGATCTTGTGTCCGTGATTGGAGGTTTTTTCGGCTCCTCCTCGGGTCGTAGCTCTTTCAAGGTGCTCAGGAACACCTGCGGCACTAGAAATCTTTGGGGATAGCACAGGTATGCACAGGTTATTTTCCATGATTTACTATGATTTGAAGCATTTTGAAACACCCTCCAGGTTTGTCTGGAACATGATTTTCTCTGTCGAATTGGTAGCTCCAGCTCACAAAGGGCGACTGTCTACCTCAAAAATTATGTTTGTCTGAGCGCTTTGAGCTAGCACGGTGAGGTTTCAACAAGTTCCCAACATCACTAGTCTTAGCTGATTTCAGTCTCTGAGAGCACTTCAACACATTCCGCTGTCAGCTCAGCGGCGCGTTACCGGCTCAAATTTTGAGCCGGTGAAATGCTTTTAAGCAGAACTCGAACAGTTGTTGCAGTTGTTATCCACCATTCGTAATTACCTAAATACCATTTCACCAACAATTTCACCCAACTGGGACCTGCGAACTCAATCATTATATTAGTAAACCCTCCCACTGCAAGACACAAAAAAAAATCAGATTTCTAGTGCCTTGTAACCCAAGAATGAATCTTTAAGCAGGTAATTAACCCAACAGTAATGTACAAAGATGGGGTCCCGAACATGATGTTCGCATTGGAATTCGTTTTTTGGATAGTTTCTAGTTGTCCAAATAAAACAATCCCCAATATATTGCCAATATATATCATAGTCTATAGTCATCCATATTCCCACAGCAGTGTTATAGCATATTTATAGCTCATCTAACATATTTGATATGCTGGGATAACCATGGATAACCCACAACGTTTCCCAAGGATTCCCAAGGCACCAAGCAGTGCGACCCCCCCGGCAGCCCCGGCGCCTTCCGGTTCGGCCGCCCGATGTCCGCCACCAAGACCCGGCTTTGACGCGTCAGGGCCTCGTTGACGCGTTGGGCCATGGCCTCTGCGGTCCGACGCTCCTTGGGGGCTGTTTGGGCACCGAAAAAAAGGAGCAAGTTACCCTCTGGTAAACTGTCATAACTATGGAAAATCACCATTTTTCATGGGAAATCGGAATTTCATGAAAAATTGTGATTTTCCATAGTTATGGGACAGTTTACCAGAGGGTATGACATCAAAACATGCCAAGCATGGATGAACATGGCCACAAAAACCCTCCAATCAAACATAGCAATTGAAAATTACCATGCTTCTAGAATTTTATAAAGGATTTTCACAGCTATAAACCTTCATTTATAGGGGATTCCCCACGAAGGGTAAATGGGACAGTCCAGGGTAAAACATGATAAACTAGCAAGATCTCTGGGGGATTTAGGATATGTTAATCAAGATTATAAATGGGCTGTGATGTTATGTCATAAATATTTAATGACCCTGAAAACCGCTCATCCCAAGAGTCGTCTTTCGATCCCCTACATCAGTGGGGTTGTCAGGTGCCCAAGTATCAACTACTTCGGGGGGTCATTTTGCATCATCCCGCCCTTCCCCCCCAAAAAAAACGAACTGGGGATGTTTAATGAAATGTTAATGATGTTTATGTTGGGTTTACCTCATTGACATCTGTGCGATTTCATGGGGGTTCCTTTTATTTTAGGAACTATATAAGCAGCGCAAGCTGCAAAAATTGGATGCACTGGTGGGAATAATAGGGATTTGACTAACAAAAATTTGGATGTGTGGACATCCAGATCTTGCAAGTTCATGTTCACACAGGGTTTGAAACAGGAAAACTCTTGACACGAACATCACGGGTCTGGTCTAATCTATGTTCATGCCAAATGGACATAAACACAAAGATTCCGGTATTTCCACCCCAGTCAACCCCGCTCCACAACAACAAAACAACCAATTACTGTAACCCTCTGGCAATTTAGCTATGGAAAATCACCAGGTCAGAAAACGATAAACAAAAGCTACAGCTATATCTTTTTTATGGGCCATAGCTCCATATAGCTTCTATGGCTATGTTGAATTACCAGAGAATGCAAATTTCTGGCTGAATTACAGTAATTCGCCAACCTGAACATAGCTGAACTGAGGCCATTTGGGATGTGAGATCACACTTCATCCAAATAACATGGGAATATATAGATATATATATATATATATATATATATAAATATGGGATATCCAACCATCACTACTGACCACTATAGGAATATATGTAATTTAATATATCATAGTCATAAGTATATCATAATATATCCAGATCAATTTGATCATTGCCCCCCCCTCAACTATCCACCCCAGCATCGTAGAGCACATCCGACGCCATTACCAAATCCGCCTCCGGGAGCCGTGCGGAAGCGTCGCAAAGGTCGAATTGCTGCACCTTCCTCAGGACAGCTGGGCACCCATAGCTATGCTTGTACCTTCAGTTGGATCATGTCAGTGACAATTATTACCCATAATTTGTTACAGTTCGCTATTGAAAATGACCCATGGGTGGATTTACCCATTATATAAAAATGGTGATTTTTCCATAGTTATGTGACAGTTTACCAGAGGGTATAGATTGGATCTCCAACATCCTTCGCAAAAATTACCAGTACATGTTGCGTGGCATCCAACTTTCTGCCGGTCAAAAACCGTGAAACCAGGCCGCGCCAGGCAAAACCTGTGATAGCTGAAATCTGGATGATGTCTCCCCCATTTTGCCATCGACTGTTTATGACTGTTTTCCCATATTCATCCATGTTGGCCAAGATCCAAAATCCATGGCCAAAAAGCCAAGAAAATCACACATTCTATCTGTTGACCAGAGAACGCCACCATATCCCACCCGATTTTTAGGTGGAAAAAAAAACACAATCCTTCAGCCTTCAGCACCACCGTCTGCAGCTCCAAGTTTCAGCCGTTTGTCGAAGCCCTGGCGTCGTGCCGCCTCGTTGAGCAGTTGCAGCGGCAGCCTGTTGAAATCCGTGGCGATGACGCTGCACTGCAGGGAGAGTAGGGCCAGGGAGGCCAAACCACAGCCGCAACCTGCTGGTAGACATCCCGTGACGTTGGGTGACGTTGTGTCCTGAAAAAAAGTGAAGATTCAGATTAAACATCAAATTTGGGGGTACTCAAATTATATTAAAACATATTACGACAAACCCAAATTATATCAAATATAAGTCACATAATATATATATATATATAATTACATATAATATATAAAAATATAATAAATATAAATATGTCACAATCATAATATATACATATATATATGTATATACAGTGTTATATACAGCATATACAGTATATATATATACAGTATATATATATACACAGTATATATATATATACTGTGTATATCAAATATTGTGCCTTCAAAAAATCCTCCATTTCTCTAAAGCTCCATGGCTCCGGGTTGGCGCCTAGCTCCAGCGCGGTCAGCGGCTTCCCCTTCTCCCTGGCTTTCAACCCATAGGCCGAAGCCGCCTGCGCAAGAACCTGCCCGGCGGGCCACACGGCCATACCTGGGATTGGAGGTCTTGGACTTGGAGTTCGTCAGTTGGGATGATGACATTCCCAAGATATGGAAAAAATAAAACATGTTCCAAACCACCCACCAACCAGTTTTTTGCCAACAAAAACTTGGATGTGATGTTTGTGATGTTGTTTTTTCTTGACTGTACTTGGATGTTGAGGTGTTTTAGGTCTTCTGTTTTTTTATTGGTTGTGATTGGCGGGAATCGGAAGTTGAAGTGACGGTTTGGGGATTCTTCGATGGGTATCAATGGGTATCAATGAAGATGGTACCACAGGGTAACAACTCTTGGGCCTCTGTACGAATTAGTTATGAACTAGTGATTCAAATTTTGATGCTGAAAATAATGATTTTGAAGGATGAGACATTGTTAAACCTATTGACCATTGATGTTGACGATTACAATAGCGATGTGATAGTCGACAGTGACATTGACAATGAAGGTTGATGAGGATGATGTTGATGCTGCTGATGATCTTTGTAGGAGTATGTTTCCATACGGTCCATACGCACTCACATGTTGCGGCATTGTATGCTGTATGATGCTGTATGCATCCATCTATCACGTCATACATAGCTGCAACATGCTGCAACACATCAGGCAATATCCGCCAGAGATGCCGTAAGGATCCGCATCCAACCTGAGGTCACTGCCGATGACCCAATTCATTGGATTTAAGAGAACACTTGCAGGAAATCATGTGTTTTCCGTTTTTCTTTTGTAAGGTGTTCATTTGTATTGTTTTAGTTCCGCCTTCAAAATAGAATAAAAATGAATAAAATGGATACGTATAGGCTGTTTCTAGAATATCTACAACCTGAGCCTACAATCTGCCTGGACATGCTATTGATGGGCACGCCAGCAGAACTTGGGAGTAAGTACCAAATGTATCCAAATGTACCGTACATATGAGAAGATAGCAGGAATCCTGATGGGTTTCTGAAACCTATACCAGATTGGCATCTTAGGTTATATATTGTAAGCTTTCCTTCTTCCACTCTAGCATGGGGTCCAATTTTGCAATCACAGGATCTGATCCTTGCAATTGAGCCCCTTGATTGGGCGTTCATTGGGCCCTCTCTCTCTCTCTCTCTCTCCATCTCAGGAGATCAGCAGTCAAGCTGAAGGCGAGCTAAAAAGGGGGTCAATCATTTTATGAACCCTTAATGGCTCTTGATATCTGCAAGATGCACGACAAGCGATGATCACATGACACAAAAGGCACACACCGTGGATATTTCAGGGGGGTGATCGTGGCCTTTCACTCCTCCCGTCACTTTTTCCTTCACCTAACCCTGCATGGGTAACCTCAGATTCCCAACTAAACATGTCCAATGAAAAGACATTTCCCCAGCAACACTCTTAGCCTCGAAAGTCAACAACTCCATGGCTTCACCATGGCTTCACCATGGCTTCAGCATGGCACCCTGGCCACCGCCCCAACGTCCCGTCGCCAGATGTGCCAGGCGTCGGGTTGTCCTCGAAGCGTTCCACCGCTTCTTCGATCAACGCCTCCTGCCACTCCAGCGAGGCTTCCAAGACCTGGACCTTCGTTCCATCGGGGCCCAAGGAGACCTGGGAGATCCGGGGGAGCGCTTGAATTGGTTTGAATTGGTTTGATGGCTTGCGAAAACATAGAAAACCAACTTGATCAACTTGTAACTTGCTAGCAATGGCGCTTTAGCCAATGACATAATGTATGATACTTGGTTCGGACCACGCTGGGGATCTCAAGCCACAAGAGATGGCGGCATTTTGTGGCAGTTAACAGCTTGCAATTACTAACAACAAGGTGGGGATGTCAACCTGCAAATGATGCAGATCTTGGGAAACCCAAGGTTGGAATGAAACTCTTCTGCAAACATCCGATGTTTGGCGAATGGGATCAGGGATCCCATTTTTCCTGGTGGTTGTCTGCTGAAAAAAATCATGGAAATGAGCCACGAACCTGCTGAAACAGTGGAAATTTCAGCTAGAATGGGTCTACCATGGTCAACCCCAGCCCCAACTCTTCAACCTAACCCCTGGACAAAGCAGGGATGTACTGCTGCACTCTGTTTGTGATTTAGATGATTTAGATATTAATGTAACCCCAGACTTAAATGGGTCAGATGGGTCAGCAGTACAATGTACAATCCGGGGCTAGATGGTGCACAGGGCGACCGCATGCGACCGCTCTCATTCCACGGAAAACTTCCCAATTCTTCAAGGGATTCTGAACCTCCCAAAAGAAAGACATAACACATTAACACATCATAAAACCATGAAATTAAAACCCAGCATAATGATTGATGTGCGATTTCTCCCTTATTTCCATGGAAGCCGCCAATGGCCCAGTTTGATGATTTCATGCTGCTGTTTTCCATCTCAAACTGTGCCAAATTGCCTATCATGTGCTTGGGAAACTCTTAGTCGCTCTGCTATCATATCCACATCCACATCCACCAAATTGCCATCATATTCATCATCTCCCATCCCCCAAGGCCGACACTCGGCCGAGGCCTCCACTTCCACAGCTTCGGGGAACTTCTCCGGCACGGCCTTGGCCCTGGCGACCTTGGCCGCCGTCAGCGCCAGCCCCGCGAAGGCTCCGCGCAGGCCGCGGCGCTGCACGGGGGAACCGGGCACGGCGCGGCGGGGCGCCGCAGGGGCGCGAGGGCAGGGGAGGGCGATGGGGATCAGGGCCATGGCGGAGGAACGCTATGAGATGTTTTTTTTTCTTGGTAGAGATGGGTATAATATGGATTTGTTGAGTTTATGGTGTAGGCCAAAGGGATTTTAACAATTGGAGTGTTCATTCCAAGAATGGCACTTGTTGTGGTTGTTTTAAGACTGGCTTTCCACAGGCTGAAGATGATAGCCGAAGCATGCTGAAGTAATCTGAAGTAAATTTGCAGTTTGGGAAGTTTTGAAGTGCCAGGTGCAAGTTGAAATGACTGAAATTCCATTGTAAAATGACCGTCGTGATTATCCAGTCAGGCTCGCGGACTTTATGTATATTAATCTCTCTCTCTCTCTCTCCCTCCCTCTCGGTACTATGCAATTCCGCAAGCACCTTGAGGTCACCCGTTTACAGCTGCACAAGTGCCGTTCCTTCTCCAACTTTGGGCCAAAGGGAGACGGCTTCCGACGGCGATTGTTTCTATCATCCCGCCCTTGGCATCGCAATTTGTTGGCGGAAGCTCCACCAGCGCATTGCTTGAGGAAATTTGCTAAACAAAAAAAACGACTTGAATCGACTTGATGTATGATCATGATTGATCATGATTGACCATGATTGATCATGATTGATCATGTACGTGTATCTAATGTATCTAATGATTATCTAATGTATTACCAGATTTGCCAGGGCTTCTCAGAGACCACATCAACCCATCGGGCCGCGGTGCAGCCGCGTGGCCGAGTGAACTGTGACTTCCTTCATCAACTGAACAAGGTCCAAAGCCTGAGTCGTCCCTTGCCATGGTCCGAATCCACAATGTATTGGACAGGATAAACCCAGAATCCTTTCCCGCCGTTCATATTAAACACCATATCATAGGACAGTTTGGAGGATTGGTATATCCACATGTTAAACAGTAGTCCTTTCCCATACAAAACACCCGAAACCATGGTCTACTGACGTACACATCTTTGGGACCAAAAAATGGTGCGGGTGTTTAGTTTTTTGGGGGGGATGGGATGAGTTTTTCAGATTGGTGGGTTATCCTAAATATAAAATAGTCATGTAATATAAAATAATATAAATATAAATAGGGTATATTTAGTGCTGAAATTCCCATTGCATTGACTTACCTGGTTCTCCATCAACGGGGCTTGAGGAAATTGCTCAACTGGGAGTAAGATTCGTTGCAATTCCAACACAACTTGGATACCTACATATAACAACTCACAACTCTAAATCCCTAAGGGATTTAACACAAAAATAGTGCCCATAAATGCCAACACTGAATTATCATCTACAACTGTAGGCATGGAGACTGATAACACGGCTATTGATCAAGCCTAGATTCAACAGAAACACTCTATCATTGATAGCACAAGCATATGACTTTATGATCATCATATGTATTTAAGTTGATTCCCCTAGTTAAAGTAATGATAGTCAAATATATGGTCATCTAATATTGTTAATCAATGCTTGATGATTGGTCGCCAGTCGTCTCCGGCAACTTCCGGACGAGTATCCGTCGTCCACGGAGTATCCGCAGAATGCTCCAAGCATGACATGGCCTGGTGCCAATGGTGCCAATTGTTCATGGAAAATGGATGGAAATGGGATATTGTTACCCAGACTCTGGTAAAGTGTCACGTAACTAATTATGGAAAATCACCATTAAATCAACAGGCATTTTTCATGGGTAAATCCACTATTTCTATGGGCCATGTTCAATGGTTTTTTGTATGTTTACCAGGCCGGGTACTCCTTCCTCCAAAATGTTGATGGAAATCATGGGGATAAACTGAAGCCACTGTGGCTGCATATGCATATGCTATAAATAATGTGTTTGTTTTTTCTATAAATGATCACATGATCAAACATATTTATATAGCATATGATCATTAATGTGATAATATAACACTATTAATAACACTATAAAAGCTATAATGTATCATATAGTAGTCACCATATGACACTTGCCCCTGCTGGATTCCCCCTGGCCGTTGTGAAGGTGATCTCATTGGGCTCCATGGACCGCAGCAACATCTCCGACAACGAGTTGATGACCAGCTGCCATGCACCTGGGATGCCAAAAATTGATGGTAACTGATGGCAATTAATGATTAATGGTGATTAATGTCAAGGTAGGATTAATTAATCCCTCCCGATTAATCAACCACCACTGCCCCCCCAAAAAAAATGTAATTCAAAAACAGGTGGTCCCCCTGGATTAAAAAACCGTTTGGCCTGGGATGATTAATCAACCACCAGTGCTGAAATCCATGTTATCCAAAAGTTTCAAATGGTTTCCTTATGGTTTCCTCATGATATATATTTAAGTTGAAATCACATGAACACCAGAACGCATCACTGCTGATCATTGAACATTTGAAAAAACAACTATTCCCCAAATGATCGATTTATAATTAACTTCTTTATAAAAATCATCAGTTTGGATAGCTCCCAAAGGGTACCCCCCATGAGCCCATGTCCCCCATTAATAATAACCAAGGTGCCCCCTGATTAATCAACCACCATGTCCCATTCATGTTTTTTCCTTGGGTTTGCCCCCATTCATTGCCAATGTCCCCCATAGCTTTCAGCCAATAGTTTCCAAGCCATATCCAAAATTTTTATAGTTCAGGGACCGTTTATTTAGTGGGATACAGGAAAGACCTTACAAGGTACCTATACCTACCTTGTGGGGGGGGGGCGGTTGATTAATCCTACGTTGACATTAATGGTGATGAGTCGCACGTAATGGCAATTAATGGGAAATTCATGGTAAATAATGGCATCAAACAACCAAAATGTGTGTTTGGCCAGCCGCCAAAAAGGAAATAGAAAAGCTTCAAATCACGGTTCAAGTGAGATGTTCCTGTTCTATCTTTTTGGCGGTTACTACAACTATTGACCATTGTGCAAATAATACAGCTGCATAAATATATACACAATATATATATATATATAGCAATTGCATGTATTTGTCTGTCTAGGCATATGCGTCACTAAGTATACTTGTGAATAACATATTATATCATACATCCATACATAATGTCCATACATAATATATCTACTTAGAACTCTTTAGAAATATATTGATAAATTCAACTTGGCCTAAAATTCAGACTACAACTATTACAACTAAGATCTGCACAAACGGTCTGAAGTACTCATCCACGACGCGTACCCCATTGCCTAGTGGGTTGCCACATGAAACGGCATAATCTGCGTTCATCATCGGTGCTCGAAACATCTCGAAATCACCTTTTTTTGGATGGTGGAATGCCATCCATTCCAAATAAACTGGGACCCAAACCTTTTCCGAATCGTTCTGACTCCAAATTTCACAAAAGCTGTGAATCGGTTCCTCAGTTCCTCCGGGTTCCGCCGTTCCCCATTCCTTTTCTTTTCGAACCAAGCGGCTCCCATCGCTACCAACAATGAGCGCATTGAAGCTGGCCGTATCCGCTTCCAGCGACCACTGCGCCATGCCATCCAGGAGATGCCTGGCTACTGAAAGGTGTCCCATAATGTCCCAGATTTGCCACATATGAAAACGTCAACTCTTTGTGGTGAAAAATGATAAAAATGGTGATGAATGGCGAAACATGGGGATTCATCATGGTTAAAAAAAAAAGTGTTATATATATTGATGATTCATGGTTGTTGGGTTAATATCCGGTAAAAAAAACATGGCAAGCCGGGACATCCCCGAACAAAATGGAAATTTACAGATGGTTTTTTGTCAATGATGAATAGTGGATTTGACAAAATGCCATATGGTTGATTACTGAGGGTAAGCATGGGTAAACATCGTTATTCTTTTGGTTGGGAAAATCTAGCGGAAGACATGGTTTTCATATGTGTTTTAATCATCAAACCTAGGGGTTTCCTGGATGTCTTCCAACTTTGAGCTTGAATGAGGAACAAAACATCTAGGAACCCCCCCTAGATGTTAGATAAATGTCTGCCCATAAAATCCATAAATTCCATTAAATTATTGATAAAAATCCATCAATAAATCCATTAAATCAATAAAATCCATTAAATCAATAAAATCCACACAAAAAATCCAGTCAAACATTGGATAAACCATGATAAACCTTTTCCATTGGAAATCCCCAACAGGAACGTCTGCCGAGTCACACGGCTTCAAGCCAGGCCCTGGCACGTGCGCAAGACGCCATGGCTGCGTTCAGGGCGATGGTGTCGGGCAAAAGCTGGACCTTGGTGCGTCTTGGTGCCCAAGAGCTGGTTGCTTTACGATGGTTACGATGGAAACATCCTGTGAAAACCTCCTATGATTTAGGGTATGATTTAGGGTTATTTAGGGTTTACCCCATGTCAGGAAACCTCCATTCATATGGAAAGCACGGGAGATTCAATGGGATCATTGGGATATCACGGGAAATCTTTCATGGTGTCCCGGACTGGATCTTTCTGAGAAGAGACTTCATCCCCTAAATCATACCCCAAATACTTGCTTGGATCCATAGGGATTGCTTGGATCCATAGGGAATGAAACACTGGTGAGTTTGGAGAATGAATCTGTAATATCGAAACTAAAAATGGAAAATGACCTAGGGATTTTCACTGATTCCAAAACGAAATCGAGTGACTTCATCCATTTTGGACTAGGATTTTACTATATGTTACCTGCCAATGACTAATCTTTGCATACAAATTTCAGTCCATATTTTTGTCGATTGAGGCTTGCCCAACCGCCCAACTGCCCTGCATCCCAGTTGCATCTGTCATCTCTCTCAGCAACTTCAAAGCTATCTCCCACTGCGCAACCTTGTCGCACGAACTCATGAGAGCACTGTAAGTCACCTGCCCAACGCTTGCGAAAACACACTGATCAGATTGAAAAGTTGGGAAAATTTCAGCTAACCTCTGGTAATCAAAGATGGTAACGAATAAAGACAATTGTATGGCCTTCATTCATAGAGGACTTCCCGGCCAGCCATGTGTACTTAGCGAAAGGACCCCTCTATGCCACAGGCCTGTGTAAAGGCATGTCTCCAAATCCCAAAATTGCTACCTAACATTTCTTTACACTACAGCCAGTGATTTGCAATTTTCATCATACTAGTAGGGGTTGAACATGAAGACACCGTTTCGGCTATAGCATGCTATAACTCCCGTATGGTTTGTAAACATTTGACTGGATGGCTGAAATATGTCAAAATCCCAACCTTTGACACAACTCCCACATGTTTTTTCATGTGTTTCAAATTCTTGATATATCTTAAGATGTGTCAATCTTAAAACAGGCCAATTGCTGGAAAATCCACCGTATACAAATATAGGTATAATCTCTCTCTCTCTCCCCCTCTCCCCATATTATATATATATTACAGTATTCAATAGTATTCCCAACAAAGCTCCATTTAGTTCAGGGTTTTCCCAGCGGCCCACCACCTTTGATCTTTGATGACCGGTAGACCCTGCCTGGTCCGCCCGGATCTGTTGGAAGTTCATCTCTTTCAGCAATTCCAGACCCAGCTGCCATTGGCCCACACACTCCTGGGCGGGGCCTAGAAGGATTCAACTGATACCGGGAAGAAAAACAATTGAAAATTGTGATTTTCAATTGATTTTCCATCACGATGTTAAATTTACCAGAGGGCAAGTTCTGTTGAAAATGAAGTGTTTAGAATCCATTCTTCATAACTGTTCAGATATTATGTTTCGTGATTTTCCTGCAAACATGGACTGGGATCTAAATACCAGTGCTCCAAAGGGCGTGGGCCAAGACAAAGCCAAGAAACATCAATATCTTATTGTAACGGTCAAGGGATCAAATATATTATATATTGATGGCGTTGATTTCCAATAGGGATGCAGCCAAACTGAAACCCTGACTTTGACCAAGAGACATGGAGAAAATTCAGGGGATCTTGGGAACGATTCCCTAACAACATGGAAAGGCGTGGCGTCAGCTTTTCGACCCCACTTACCCTCTGGTTATTTAACATAGCCATGAAAAATTGCCCATTTATAGATGGTTTACCTATTAAAAATGGTGATTTTCCATGGCTATGTTAAATAACCAAATGGTAAGCCTGCCGGGAAAGAAAAACAACAGTATGGTTTCGAATTTCCAATTCGAACTAACGTGACCATGACAATATCAACACAGGACCCTGATATCTGAAACGAAAATGCTTTCTGCTCTAAATTTTCGCAACCATATCCCCATACTGTTTCTGGTGTCTGAAAATAGGAGGGGTCCTGATAAAACACCACATTCCATCCATCGGTTCATCAACTGGCAGGACATTGCCGAGGCTGCCGAGGCTCACAGGCAGAAATTGCAGCGTTGAAACTCACCACGTCAACCTGAAGAATTGCCGCTCTGCTGCTGGAACAAAAATAGACATGTACCATGATGGGCTTAAATAAAAATGCACCCAACTACTACTCTATCTAAAATGATGTGAATTATTGTGAATTAATCCTAGACTCTAGGGTGAGCAATCGGAATGATTGGGATTGTAGGGCCCCATTCCTGAGTACAGGGACTTGGACTCTGGCAATCTTAGGAGCACATACATGTCCCATAGCATGGCCTAAGATTCTGAAAGGTTCTGTTTGGTGGGTTGCCGTCCTGAACTTTCAAAAATAATGCACCACCAACATCCATCAACCAAATATTAATATAGATAGTTAGATAGTTATCAATCTTATATAGCTATTGATGGAGGCTATATCATATCACACACACAATAGATCCGCAGTTGAGTGCCCGGGTCCTCTTGCCCATAGTATGTAAATTATATTATTTCACTAACCTGAATTAAGGCCATTTGGGGATGATTTCCCTTATTAACCATGATTCCAGTGAGGTCGCAGTGAGGTCATTATAATTTACCCAGAAAAATGATGGTTCATCATGGGTTGTGTCAAAAACGCCCAGGGCACTGTCACGTTCTCCGGAAAGCTCCGGAGAAGATGTAGGGCCTCCTGCCAGGGACCACCTGAGTTAGGGGAAATCAATGCTGGTTGGTGGTTGAGCCACCCCTCTGAAAAATGTGACAGCCTGTTGGGATCATTATTCACAATATATGGAGAAAAAAAAAAAACATGTTCCAGACCACCAACCAGAATGGAATTCATGTGATTTTCCATCATTTGGGGGATGATGAACTGATTGAGCATCAAATTTGTACCCCCAAACCTTCGACGCTTCATGAGAATAAAATCATCATGCTCCCCATGAAATAGCAATTTTGGAGGCATATATGGCATATCATAGTAAAATTTATATCCCATGTTCAGACCCACCTACATAGCTGGGAAATCCCCCCCAATGGTCAAACACACGGTCAAAACAATGAATGGCCAGAACGTGCTATGGGATAAATTGTGGATCCAACAACAATAATGTGTTAAAAAGAATGATAAAAACCATCCCCCAGTCATCACCCTAAACAGGTGCTATATACCATTCCCAGTCCATGGGTGGTTTATGGCATTGTTTTAACCACATCAATCGGAAAATTTCCCTTCGGCCATGGACTGACTGGGTGTCCCGGCACTTTTGCAGGATGCTCAGCAACGTGTTGTAGGTCACGGTGCTGGCCGCAATCTGGTGATGCCTCATGGAGCCTCAGCAGCTAGGGTCTTCCGCTTGGCGTTGGAAGATAACATCTGCATGTTTTTGTTCGAAGAATGTTGATGTAACAATGGCGATCTAATATGATTCTAATTCAAAAATATGAGTCATATTGATGATGTAGATTCAATGAGTTCATTCAAAGTTATGTATACTACTTCCCTTGTGACTTTGAGAGAATCTGGTTGGTGTTAAGGCCAAATTTGGAGGAGGCCATCTGTAGCGCCCTCAAATTCTAGAGATACAAACAGCAGCTTGCTTCAAGCTTCAGGACATTTGAACGACATTGATGGTCTGAATCGTGCCAAGTATTACCTCTCAAACCAACCATGTTGCTAGAATATCGTCCAAACTTGAAACACACTCATTCTGATAGGTTTCACCCCGAGATAGCTGTTGATTTGCAAAAACACCAACTCAACTCCCCCTTCGCCACGGCCACAGCCACGGCACTCAGCAAATGGATGGCCAGATCCCAACGACCACCGGTCTCGCAGGCTTTGATCCCAATGTTGCAACCTTTGCTTCTGGAATTTAGGTCATCTAGTTCGATAATATGCCGTGTTGAAACATGGTGATGTTCCATAGTTAACACTGTTAACACATTACCAGAGGGTACTTTTGGTAGTCTAACTGCAGTTTGCCATGGAAAATTATGAACAGAATCATGGAAATAATATGAAATAATATATAGGTAAATCAAGAGTCATTATCCATGGCTGTGTTAAACAACCAGAGGGGTTTTTATCCCTTGGAAAACCAGCTGCAGGTGACCTGCATGGGACGCTCGAACAAGGCGCTGATGGTGGAAGGCATCAGCTGCTTTTGAGGCATCTGGGATAAAAGGAGCAAGGCCTGCTGCCAGTTACCACCCTTCCTGAGCAATGGAGCAATGCCATGATGCCATGATGCCAATTTGGTACATAGAATTTACATCGAAGTGCGCACATATGGCCTTTTTAGAGGATAGATGGATAGGTGTAGGTCCGCGGTTAGCATATGTATAGATAGATATAGAATGGTATAGATATAGATGATACAAATGTGGGATGTGCATGGATGTGCAACAATGATAAACACATTGATGTTATACACATCGCGTCTCGAAGACCAAGCGCACACTCGTGCATCAATTTCTGAACCATATCTTCCTGTGTCAGACCACCTCCCAGAATCACCAAGTCTCAAGTAAGCCCCCATGGCAGTGTTCATAGTGATCACATCGATCACATCGATCACATCAGCTGTGTGGCTTCCACTCAACAGTAGCTGTCGAAAAATCTGCAGCGCCAGCTTCCAGTGCCCGGACTTCTGACACACGTCCATCACAGTGTTGTAGGTGATCACATCTGGCACTAGGCCTTCGCACCTCATCCTGAGCTGAGCCTAACGTGGACACAGCCGTTCCTGCATCTTCACTAGAAAAAAAACTGCAGGAAAAGGTTGCATCTAATTGGTACCCTCTGCAATTAAGTAATTGATTTCTGTTCAACTGGTATCCTCTGATGAGCCCCCTTTCAAAAGCATATTTTGGCTCATTTTTGAAGGGTGTTTGTCATCATTTGCAGAGAACCTATACGCAACCCAAACAAAACATCGAAAAGCAAAATTATCCTCCCAAAACAATGGTACCTGTTCTATATGTGTTTGGGGCTTACCATGTAGACATATTGTATATATATATAGATAGATAGGGTTTTATAGACTATATCTACTCAAGTCAACATATCTAAACATCCAGGCCGACCCGTAATGACCTACCATGGCTGACCCATGCTGCCCTGTTTCCGATCAACAAGGTTGATCGCCAAAGCCCATTGACCAGCCATGTCCTGGTCCGAGGCATTCACCTAAAGGGATCTATGAGGATCCCTGAAATCCAACCAGAAACTGCAAATGATCAGCATCTGTTGCATGATATCAGGATTTCATGGCATGTTATGTTTATGTTATGTTTATGCCATTTATGGCAGATTGATGCTTCACATGTGTTTCTGAAGTATGGTTGATAAACACAACCAGAGCGAGTGCAGCAGAAGGTCACAGGACCGGATCGCAGTGTTGAAGCTGATCACGTCGGGGCTTACCGTTTCCTGCGTCCGATGCGTCCGGGATATTCCGGGATGACAGCTGAGTCAGCTGAGGTGATGTCATTCCATGTCATTCCCATTGTTCTGGGAAGCAAAATCATCAAAATCCAACCAATTCTGATGGAAACCACTGAGTGTTTGAAAGGTCAATGGGTAAATCGCCTACAAATTGGACATGTTCCGTCAGGATTGTTTAGTGGAGGGTAACGGGTAAGTCGGGTAAGTTACCCTGAAAAGATGCGAAATCAACATGGAATTCAGTCCATTTCAGTCCTCTGTCATGGAGTTCAGCAACAGCAAGACATGGGGCCAACCTTCCGATGCCGCCGCCTTAATGACCTGGACAGCTGAGAAAATGCTGCCGCATAACCCAGGGGGGCCTGGGCTAAAAACGTAAAGAAAAATACAGCATCTGGTAATCTAACATATTCTAACATAGACATGAAAAATGGCAATGTTTAATTACACTGCATCATCTACAAACAGCTATATAATGTATTATAATGTTCCGTGGCTATGTTGAGGAAGATGTTGCATAATGCCGAAGGCATAATGCACAGGCCAGCATTGAAAAGAACGATCCATCTGGAAATCTTACATCAATGGCAAATAAATCCCCATGTTTGAATGGTAAAACCAATTACACACATGCAAAATAAGAATCTGCATACATAGATGAGATAGAAAAAAACATACTTGAAGAAATAAACAACCAATAAAAACATATAAAACCTATATATATATATATATATCCAGGTGCTTGGAGGTCTTTAGCGAGTCCCAAGAACAATCCTTCAAATCACACCGCCGAGTCCAACTCCGAAATCTTCCGTTGGGGGGATGGTATAACACTCAATTTTCCATCAGAAAACCATTGATGACCTGTGACCTACACTAGTTCCATCTACTGGTAGTTCCTAAGGATGCTCCATAAATTCAATTTGGCTCTTGGATTAGTGTTATTCAATAATATCTGGTTGGTGGTTTCAACCCCTCTGAAAAATATTAGTCAATGGGAAAAAATATCCCATATATTATGGAAAATAAAAAATGTTTGAAACCACCAACCAGATATTCACATTTTTCTATCTCTGCTCCATGAATGGTCCCAGTCACGCTGTTGTAGATCACCACATTGGGCGCGACCTGCAAATGGCTCAGATAGGATGATCATCCTACTTTTGAGGGCTGCGAAAGAAAGAAAAAAAACTAACAACATGTTACGCACAACCCCAAGAAACAAAAAACAAAATACCCTCTGGTAAACTAACATAGCTATGGAAAATCACCATTTTTAATGGGACAACTCACTATAAATGGCCATTTTCAATAGCTCTGTTAAATTACCAGAGGGATCCAGAGGGTATTTCCAGTTCATTCCAGTTCTATCTTGCTTCATCCAGGCCGTCCTGGTTCCCTTTCATCAGCTCCAGAAATCCCAGAGCCGCTGGCCAATCCGAAGCACAGCTCTGCAGGGCGGCACCTCAGGGCCGAAGAAGACCCTGGGGGATCAACAAAAATCCATCTCCCTACTGAAAATTGAAGGATTCCTAAGATGGATGGATTTGATTGAATTATATATATATATATATTTATAACATTAAATATACCATAGGAATTATTTATACCATAAAAAAATTATACCATAAAATCGCCTGAAAATATTCAACACCCCCATTTTATGGTCCCAAATATGTGCATTTGTCCCCTACTAGACCATGCTTTCTTGGGGGGTGTTTGATATGAATGGGGGAAGGGACAGGGGATTGTAGCAAACCCAGTCAATAGAACAGTTGGACACCTGGAAATGATGAGGTAAACATCATCAAACTTACCATCCTGAAAACATGTGTCTATCTGTCTATCTTTGTGGGGGTTAGATGAGGTTACCATAATATGGGATTATATAATATTGCTAAGTATTATTGCAAGAGAATAAAATGGTGCAAGAGAATAAAATGGTGCAACCCAAGAAAGACATATTGAATGATGTGTCCCAACCCCGTAAATATTATACACTACCAGCAAGGGACCCGAAACAAATCAACAAGTTCATGATTGAATCAGTGTTTCTGCGGGTGTGCTTCAGAAGTCTATTGAATTCTATAGTTCATGGCGTTTAAATGCGTTTAATGTTATAAAGTTACAAACCATGTGACACATCATTCTGAAACATCAAAACCACAAAGTAAGAAAATAAAGTTACAAACCACAAAGTACCCTCTGGTAAACGTTTACATAACTATGTAAAATCACCATTTTTAATGGGTAATTCAACTATAAATGGCCATTTTCAATAGCTTTTTGTATGTTTACCACAAAGTAATGATTCCACCATGCCCCGTAGATTTCATTCCGTAGATCTCGACCCAGCTGCCGTAGATCACCACGTTCTGCTGCAGCTGCTGTGCCATGGAGGCACGGATGAGCTGCAACGCGGCAGGCCACGCGCCGGAGCCCGCCAGGGAACCTAAGGCGAAAAACATTGAGTGGATGTAGGAATGGTATAGCACTATAGCAATCTATAGCAATATGAGAACAGTATGGCAAATTTACTTAAATTGGATCATTTCAACGAATTACAATATATATAATAATGTGTACTGTATATGATAATATTAATTAATGTTCATGATTGATATGAAGGTAAGATGTCATTATCGTCCAAAAAAAAAAGTGCGGATGTGAAAAAAAGACCCAGTATAGGAACCCCAGGGGCAAACCAAGTTGAGTATAAACACATACGGATAAGCACAGATTTGCCTTGTGTCCGCGCAACTGCAACTGTGGTTAGTGTTTGTTGTTTAAAAGTACCTTATATACATGGGAACTAAGTGGAAAATAATGGGAACTTAATGGGAAATCCTGAGAAGTTAATGGATATCATGAGGAGTATCTCTTATAATTGATCAATCAGCTAACACAACATTGGTCAATTGGATAGGGAAATAGTGTTTGTTGTATATAATTAATATGTCAACATCATGTGCCTGCGCAACTGCAACTCTGCTCATTGAGTGCTTTTCAGTAGCTTCTGCAATTACGAACATGTAACATGCACACATGTTTGCACAGATTCACGAATGGGTTTGTCTGAAGCTTGGGTACCCCCTTTCATCTAGTAGTTTCACCAATCTACCCTCTGCTAAACTAAGATAGCTATGGAACATCATGAACATCACCATCTTTAATAGGTAAATCAAATATAAATTATATAAATGTGCCATTTTCAATAGCATTCAATAGCTATGTTAGTCATTACCAGAGGGTAATCATTATGTTCCTATTACCATCTTGTTATTGAACATAGCTATGGAAAATGGCCCATTTATAAATGATTTTCCCAGTAAAACCTCCATTTATAATGGATTTTCCATAGCTATGTTAAATAACCAGATGGTAACATTTCAATTGGGGCATCGAGGCACCAATTGCAGCGCTGAAGTGAAACACGTTGGTCTCCTCGGCGTGCGTTTTTTTCCCGTGGGAAGTGGAATGGTGGCTGTCTACCCCGTGGTGTTTTGAAAACAGGAAACCCATGATATGCAACCACAAAACCAGAAACTGAATATCTGGTTGGTGGTTGAGCCTACCCCTCTGAAAAATGAGTTCGTCAGTTGGGATCATGAAATTCCCAATCTATGGAAAAATAAATGTCATATTCCAAACCACCAAACAGATATATGTAGTGATTTTTGAGTTTCTTTTGACCTGAGTTGTTTTTTGGTGGTTTCAATTTTCAAGAAATCATGTGAGCTACTATGCCGGGATATACATGGGCATCCCGTAATCATCATACTTCCGAATACACCAGTCAGCATAACCCCACATAATCCGCATTTCATAACCAATCAACAAGGTTTTGGTATATAACATTATATAACATGAAAACACAAAAAGACAGTGTCCTCTTCATATTATGGGGTTAGCCAGATTAACACCTCATAAAGCCCCATATGGTGGTTTCTTACAATGGGGGATCCGCAAAACCATAGGTTTCAGTACCAAAATGGTCATAAATGAATATAATAATATAAATGATCTAAGTTAGGATGATTTGGGGGTATCCCCTAAATCATCAATTCTAATAGGATGGTCCATTAAAAATCTAACCATTTTTGGGAGCTGACAAGCATCCACTGCTTGGCGCGTCATCGTCTCGATCACTTCCAGCAGGGTCCCGGCTGAGCCGCGCCATTTCTTCAGGAAGGCGCTGGCCAAACGAGGAGAAGAACGCCACTCCTGACATCGGATCGCAATCCTACCAGGTGAACAAATGGATGGTATTTCATGGTAATCATGGTATTTTAATGGAAATTTGGCAGCAAAAAAAACTGGTGATTTCATGGGAATTGATGGTATTTAGGTAGTCAAGTTGATGAACATAACTATACATAGCTCCAATTTCGCCTGGGTTTATTCTAGATATTAACTTCAGGGATCTTAAAGGAGGTTGTAAACCAACTTACAACTGCCGGGTGGCACCACCTTGTGGGAAGCTCACAATGTCTCAATCTGAGCCCATCAAGGTCTGTCCAGAAGTTGGGTGATGAAGCACAAGTGTTGAAAAAAACAGACCTTTTTAGTATCCAACAGTTGTGGCATTTTGGCAAACCCAGCAGGGCAGCAGCCCAACAGCCCTGGCATCAACGCCCCCCTCGTCCTCAAGCAAAGCTGGCGTCACCGGAGTCCCATACCTTCGGAGTGCCTGTACCACGTTGGCACCGGGCCGCCTGCCACGGCAAATGGATGGAACAAATCGATACATATTCTAAATTCCGACAAGTGTTGGGGGCATCATTTTTCTTGTCATTTTTGGTTGCCTTCGAAGTACCTAGAATTTTAAATGAAACTGCCTGTTCTGGTAAACTAACGTAGCTATGGAAAATCACCATTATTAATGGGTAAATCCACTATAAATGGCCATTTTCAATAGCTATTTTGACATAACCAGAGGGTATTACATTCGATGATCATGGCTTACGCGGCTCTTGGGTGGACAGGCCAGGAAACATCAGGAACTTCACTGTGAATTGTGGACAGTTTTTTCCCCCAATTTTTCCCGGAGGAATGGAGGGGGTTCCAACATGTTCCAACTGAGTGTCCACCACTATCGATCCCCACCCTGAGGCCCTGGGGTGTAGGCATTGTTGAGAGGGTGAATCAACATCCGACAGTACGGTAAAAAAACATCGATATATGGTATATCAGTATATTGCAGACGCAAGTGCAGATATTATTGTATTATTGTACATCAATATTTCAACATCCGCATGTCCGTACGTTCATGGAACCGCCCCCTCACGCATGACTTTCTGAAACCCATGGCTAACAATGCTTTTACCTCAAAAAAAAAACTAAATTGAAACCTATCTAGGAACTCATTGAATTCATTTAATCAATACTCTTGGATTTGCTTGATCGAGGAACCATCCAAAATAAAAAAATGCCGTAGATTCCCCACGTACTGGATTTTCCCCTAGGAAAAAAATCATTGACTGAGCAAATCCATTTAACTCTCTTTAACTCATGTCACGTCCGAAGATGCAATCAAACCCATTGACAAAGGTTTAGCTAGCAAACGGGGCTGCACTTCAGCCGAGTCACCTATCACGCATGGCGACATGAGCACGGCACAAAAGGCTCGTGCCCGAAGTATGGAAGCATGGAGAGTGGGAGTCAACCAATGGAAATGGTGGAGGCTCTTAGTTAAACAACAACAAACATCTCTGAAAATAACCCAGAAGGCCCAGAAGGATTTAAGCCAACCAATAATTTTGGTACCAGAAAACGACAGTGGGTGAAATACCCAGCAAACATGAGGGGATTTGACTAGAAATGGCTTGCTTGATGTTGACCAAGCCCTTTAAGTGGAGCCAACTCGGCGGTGCAAAAACAAGGCTGGGATGTAGCTCATTGAGATTCATCTACGAGATACTAACAAGCACAACTACAGTAAAATGTGTATATATATATATACGTGAGATGTGACTCAACTAACCATTCGAAACTCATATATACCCAGTCTTCAGTGTGAACCTCACAACGTTGAGCCTAAGTACCTTCATCTGAGACATTGATCTGGCCATGGTGGATCCTCTTTTTGTGGTCACAGTCACACCCCTCATTTCCTTCGTCGCCTTGAGAAAACAATGTCCCAAAGCTTGGAATCACAATCAACCAAGACTGGGGTCATGTATGGTCATGTTACTTCATCCCAAAAAAAAAGGGTGTACCCAATTGGCTGAACCTCTATTGGGGATGGTTTATTATTATTGACTTGGCCACATAAATCAGAAAAACGATGAAAAAATAATGAGTTTTCCCTTGGTAACCACTTATTCCCAGTAAATATGGATGTTAATGGTCAGAGTATCCCCAGTATCTTGGAGTTGCGGAACCTCCAAAAAAGAGTAACACATATTCCTTGTCCACGTTTCGAATGGATTTTCCCATCGGAAAATGATCATCGACTCAGCAAATCCAGGGACCAACAAAAATCCCAGCTGTAAACCTCCATTGATGACGTGGATTTTCCTATCCCATTAAAAAATGAGCATTAATGAGATCCCATTTAAATCCAATTAATGAGATTAAATCCATTTAAATCCCAATAATAGCCCCGTAATGAGCTCAATCCCCTTAATAATCCAAGAGAAAAAGCCATGGGCAGCTCATGATCCTCCGATGCTCCCAGCATCGCCACTGCCTTGTCTCCGATCCACCGCCCGTGCCAGGCGTAACAAGCGCTGCCGCAGCCGCCCCAAGCACTGTTGAAAGAGGCCGTCCTCAGTCGCAAAGTTTTTAGGCGCCGGAGGATGATGACGGCGCCAACCTACGGCAGAAAGATCTTAAACAGTCATATCAGTCATTAATTCCATTTATTCGCAATCACTATAGCATCCATAGCATATAGGATTTTATACCCAAGATCCCATGGTTTATTGTTCCCATTACTAAAAAAACGATGTAAATCATCATAAATCTATATAATAAACTATATTATATTAAATATATAATTATATATATATATATGATGTATGATATATGTGTGTAATATTGGTCCTGTATCCCCCTTTTTTTGGCCAGCATCTGTTTGCAAATACTTTGTGCAATGGACAGCTTCACCATGGTCATCCACATCTTCTGGAGCGTTGGTGTATGGCTGCCTCGTGGCCGGACGGGGCACATCTGACTCCCAAAAATCCCACAGAAAAGGGCCCCACTGGTTGAAAGTTGCAGCACAACCTCATCTAACTGTAGATACCTCCATCATAAATCCAATCATTAGCCTATAGTGAAATGAACCTTTTGGAGTCTCCTTCCCGCATGTTTCTGGATGATATCTCAATTTTCGATGGTTCCAACCATTTTTAAACCCGGAAAAAAACGCACGAAGTGAGTCTGAAAGTCCCATTCGATGACTATATATCACTATAATAAACCAGGATGTTACCTCAGTTTCCGGCCATTTCTTATGGCATTCTTCCATTCAAAAAAAACAATGGAGCCAGCTGCTAGCCATGCTGCAACCTCAATCTGGCCAGCTGCTGACCCAAAGCAGCTGGCTGCCGGAGGAAGTGACGGCACCTGGGGGAAACTTTGGAAAACCCAGGGAACACCAAGGGAGAAGCCATGGGAAAAACTATTGGAAATGCAGGTTTCTATGGAAACTAGGTGATCTCTCTCTCTCTCCATGGGTAAAAAAATTAGGGAGATCGTCAAGCTGACAGCTCAGGTCATCCCACCCCAAATTCGTGGTGCTGGAAGGAGGAGAGAAGCAAGAAAACGAACCACCAAAGCCAAAAAAAATGGTCTGCAAATTTTGAATGGGAACCTCCCGTGTTCAAGCCCATTCAAACCCACAACCCTGTAATCATGTGTAGCCATCTTTAGCTATATTTAGCTGGTTAAATCATGTGTCATGGTCAAAATGGTATATGTATATAATATTTATATGGGGTATGGTAATCCATGCCATTATGGGAATCCTTACAGTATCTTATAGTAGGTACAGTATTCAAATCCCTTATATGAATGGATTGATGAGAGCATGCTTGAACATGGAGGCTTCCTATAATGGGGGGTACCCCCAAATCATCTAAGTCATTAGACCATAGCTTAGTATTGAAGCATATTGACATCCGTAGTGACTTGGGGAATCCTAATTTAAAGAAACCACATGGAGGTTACCTAAATTTGGGTGTATCCCCAAATCATCCATTTTCATTGGATTTTCCATTATAATAAACATTTATATATAATATATATATATAAACCATTATAAACCATCCAGCTATTGGGGTACCCCCATTGTAGGAAACCCCCATTGTAGGGAAAATCGGCCCGTAGTTCTGCTCCCGCACCTCACCACCTTGCTTCTCTGTGCCACATTTGGCGGCCACGGGCATCCGGCAGGGGTGCTTCGGCCTCGGTTCCCAGCTGTTTTAGGTGGAAACATCTCACTTCTATAGGTGGTGAAATTTTAAAAAACATACCATAAAAATCCATTAAAAAAAATATCACAAAACAACATGGTGAAGGCTGCGATGCGACATGAATGGCTGGATCATGAAAAAAATGCATGTCACATCATTTCACCATGATTCTTGGGATCGAGTATGGCCAGGAAAGCGTGGAAACCTTGTTCAAATGGCAACCAAGCAAGTTTTCACCTCAATCACCATGGGATGATCCATCAATTTCACTGTTTGAAACGGGTAGTCTTGTAATTCTATATATATATGTGTGTGTGTTTAGGTGCATAATATGTAATAATATGCATATTAAGTGAGACGCTGATAATGAATAATTATATGGATGAATACATATACATACGTATACGGTCTCCAGCATGGTTGCGTATTCAATTTCCTGTCAACGACTGGATCTCCTCCTTCCAAGCCTCAATCTGCACCCTTTTTCAGCGTGCGGACGGGTCACCAAAAACCAGAGCTGATTTCTGGGCTGTTTGCTAGGGGAAGGGATCCATAGCAAACTCTAGGAGTGTTGGGCTCTGATAGCTCCTTCATCAGCACAAGAAGCCCAAAAAAGATAGGTGTTGACCACACATCAGCTGTCACCCGGAAAAGCCGGGAGCCATGGCCTATCCCTTTTCAGATTTTGTGGCTACAGAATCATACAGAATCCATGAGTCAAGATGAGTCAAGTGACGGACTGCGAAGCGACGAAGCAAGCGACGGCGTTGCAAACCATTGCTCATGCTGCAGATTGGTGTAGGCCGTCCATAGCTCTGTTGCTTGTTGCTTCACTGAGTTTTTTGCAGCAAAATGATGGTATTCACCAGCATCATTAAGGATGAACATCCCAGAATTCACACAATCTCTTGCTCCAAATCTCAAGCAAAATGCAGGAAACCACGAAACATGTGCGACCAAACTCGATTCGGGGAGGACTGTGATTCCGAGCCATCCAAGAAGTATAATCAAGGGAATCAAGGGGTTATCAGGTGAGGAGAGTTGTTTTTGTGCTTTTCAAATGCCCAAAAATGGCTTTATTGAATGGTCTATTGAAGGAGGCTTGTCTGCAGCAGTGCGCTCGGATGATCAGCAAAAGATTGAGCAAGCATCCAGTCATGTCTCAGCCAGTCGATATCTGGAATCTACCCCTTACAACTCCCAGGTTGGCCAGACCTACAATTTCAATTCAAGCAGCAAAATCTCAGTTCTGGTCTTACCCGGTCTTACCCCCAAAAAAAAGTATATCATTCGGTAATCAAACATGGCCACCATAAATGGAGGTTTCATGGGGAAATCATGAAGAAGTAGCGGATGTTTCACTGCCATGTTTGAATATCTGAATACCGGAGGGTAATTGTCAGTCGTCTATATATCTATACACATCTATACACTACATAGTTGATTAAGGACAGGTTGCAATTCGCCATCACCTTCTGTGCTTTCTGGCTTCAACCCGCACGAAAAAGGAGATCAACATCGCGGGTAGATGCGGGTAGGAAACTTAAACAGATGTTTAGTGCGCACACCCATCCAGATTTTCACAAAATCCCACCAAGGCATGCTATGCATAGCTAAGTGATACCCATTGATAACCCACTTTTCATCACGTTTCCATCTTTTTAGGTGTGACGTCTGTTGTTTCAAGGTTCGAACCGCCCGTAGCAATACACAAAAAAAATGGTCGTTGCTCTGGGTGATTCCACCAACGCCATGGGCTTCAGCAGCGCCCCACAGCATGCCACCTCTCCTGCTCCAGCTCCAGGGTTTGGAAATGACCCAATGACCCAAGCGGATTGGAAAAGCCAAGAGTTACTGCAAACATATCACAAATGATCACTTAAATGTTAATACCTTGCACATAATTTACATATATTTACATAATTATGTGAACATGTGTGAGCCATGTCCAGTCACTGAACTATGATGGAATCAAGAATTTGGAAGTTCCAAACATTAGTTGAACTGATTCCAGACTCCTTTCTACTGTCTAGAGAGACTGTCAGCTCTCCTTCTACCACATCAAACTTGGTTGAAATACCAGCATGTTTGGGGTGAAATGCCTAGGCCGTTCTTGGTTTCAACATGTTTCAACCCGTTCCACAAACATGTCTTTATTTGAAGTCAATATTGAGCATTCTCGCCAGAGTAGAGGGATGTACGCAAACACATGCATAAGATTTGATATGTTCAAGATTGTTCAAGTTACCGCCCTTGGTGAATGATTCCCCCCCTTCCCTGACCAAAACATACCAAAACCATGGTCGATTTCTCCGTAAGCCTTGAGCTCCAACACAGGATCGTGACATTTCTAGTCACGGGACATGCCAACACTAAGCGCTGCGACGTTGAACACAATCCGTTGGCTTCCCAAAAGTGGCTTCAGGATGGGCTCCAAGCTAATCGTGAACAGCCAGTGAACAGCCAACACCCTGGCATTCTGAATCATTGGGACACCATGGGACAACCAAGAATCTCATGTTTAAGGTGTTTTGCTTCGGTAATCTTCGGTATTTCAGTGAATTTCAGTGGCCTCATATTTTGGCGATCATCAAGTAACTAGCCAATACTGGCAACCAGGGTTGACGTCTGCTACTTCCATCCCATGATTCCTAATTCAAACCTCGTACTTAAGATGTTTCACATGGTCAAACACATGCATGTATGTAGCGGTGATTCCCCGGGACATGAGTAACATTGAGTAACATCATTCTAGGGATAAAAATGGATAAACTTAACTTGATCCTGGTACACTGATACGTTACCAATGGCACCCATCCAGGCTCACGGAGTCGCTCTAAGGGATTCTAGTGGAGGTCAGTGGAACGGCTTCCCTTGGAGTTTGGTCATTGACCATTGAGACTATAGGCCCTATAGGCCCTAAAGGCCCTATAGGCTGAAAACTCCAAGCTGAAGTCTCCCACTGCCGGATGCCATCAATTCCCAGCTGGTGGTCTGAACAAGTCCGGAGCGTATGCGCTCGCGGCACCAGCACTAGCATCAGTCAGCAGTTCCATTGGTGGTTTGGGAGTTTGGCCTTTGGATTCGCAGGATTCCCCCCAAAAAAATGAAGCCAAAATAACCCAAACCAACAAAGAATTCCCTTGCTGGCCGAACGCGGTTCAACTAGATATCACAAAAAACAACAAATAGTGCACAGCCAAAACGTCCAGTTATCTCTCGGCGCGGCACGAGGCAAGGGCCCCAACGTCTGAGCTCCAACTAACTTAGGGCAGCAGATACACCAGAAAAAAATCAATGGAATCATCTGGATTTATAATGATTTATATCCATTATCAGTACAACCAATTGATGGAGATACACAAAATATTAATGGCTGGATTTCATCAACGGATTGTTGGAAACATCTTCACCTGTAAACCTGCAGGTGTTGATATGTGTTGACCCTCACATGTATATATATAGACTATAGAGATGTTTTTACCCTAACATCTCCCAGGATCCAAGTCTGGGATTTTTCAGACATTGGAGGACTCACGGAATAACTTGCCAGGCACCAAAGGATGGTTTGTTTTTTTTTGGTGCCCCAAATCTTCAATTGGTTGATTATCATGTTCCCTCTGAACATTCTATAAACTTTGTATAAACCATTGGCATACCCCAAGTTTCAGTTACGCCCTATGTGTACCAAAAAAACAAACATATACAAACATGTTGGTGATAGACGATCCCATGCTATTCCCATAAAATGGTTGGTTTTATACCATTTCATACCTCCCTGACATGGTGTGCGTTGAACCAAACCATGTTAGACCATTATGATCCATTATCATCCCCATGTAATCTCCATTTTAGTGGTTATCCTGATGTATAGTTGATCAATATTGGTGACCTTCTGGCCTTCTGGTAAATAACATAAGTATGGAACATCACCATTTTTAGTATGTAAATCAGCTATGTCTATGGCCATTTTCGATAGCTATGTTAGTATACCAGAGGGTATTCCATCATTATTAACCAATTATTAACCACTATGAACACATCTTAACCCATGATTAATCATCATTATCATATCCATTAGTTGGTCAATATTGGTATCATCCCGTTGTCCCCTCATTGAACTGGGGTTCATACCCCCATCATGGTCAGAACTGGATGGCCGGGAGACGGCCGGACCTTGGCGCACTATGAATTCACCGCGCAACGATGCCTGTGGCCACCGTGGGTGTCGCTTGGTATCATTTGTTTGAAGTGGAAGACGTTAAGGAACCGTTAGGGAAGGGATTCTGAGACCTTCTGTTGCATATCTGTTGATATCATCTAGGGATTCTGACATCTTCTGTTGATATCATCTGGTAATCTAGTCATGTCTAGTCTGAGTAGCCCTTCTGAATTACTTGGGATCTTCGAAGGGATGATCTGGAGTTCAAGTATCTTCTAGCCATGGGAAATGGATGAAAATGGCCCGTTTATATATGATTTATGATGATTATATGATGATTTATACTTAGTCCGTAATCCTCTTAAGATCTCTTAACCAATTTTAGTTGTCCACTTCCCAAAGTGTCAAAATTTACCCAGCCGGGTCAGCTCCAATCATTCACGCCTCCCAACTCAGGAGCCTGTCGAGTAATCACACATGGGATGAACCCACCAGAATCCATCAAACATGAATCTGGGTAAATTATAATATTTCACTAACCTGAATCTTGCGGCCATAAAAGGGGATGATTCCCCTATAAAAACCATGATTACCAGTGAGGGAGAACAGTGAGGTCGTTATAATTTACCCAGATGAATGGTTTTCAGATCAACTACCAACTACCTTCAATCTCTTTGATCTTCACGACCAATGGTCACAATGGTCACCGTGCCCTCCATGAAACATGCCGGAAATTCAGAAATCCCTCAGAAAAAAGGAACTATTCACGGGAAAATCATCGATTTCCATAGTGGATTTCCCATGGATTTCCCACTGCAACGGAGCTGATTTCCATGTCGGGTCTCCTCCATCCTACACGCGGATCGGCCTGGCCGTCGCCCCAAGAAAGACAGCAAGCGATGGACCTAGGTCAAACAGATGGGATCTAAGTCATACCCCCTTCCCCCCCAAAAAAATATCTAACAAAACCCTAAGCTATATTATTCTATATTCATATATATTCATGTTCATCCCCCCAAAAAATATGCTGCTAGTTTGATGATCCATCCCCACATGGGAATGGGTCATTTTTCAAAACTTGCTTCAGCTCCGCCAAACAATCACTCCTTAAGCGCGCCACAGGGCGCCAATAGCTCACCTGGTCGGACTTCCAGTGGGGAAAGCCATCCGTTGGTTCGGTTTAACCCCTGTTTAACCCATTTTTTGGGGGGATGTCATGCATCAAAAATCACGGATTCACCTCAAAATCTATGGTTGAAATCCCTCAAAATTGATGAAATCCTGTGATTTCGCTCATAAATCACGTCACCTCAAAGTCCATAGTCGAGATGGCAACATGGCAAGAGTCTTGTTGACCAATGACGATTCCTTTGACAACGACGATCACGCGCACCTTGGGGCGAGAAAGCGTGGACCTGGGCAAGGAAGCAAGGCCAGGGAGCCCTGCGGCGACCTATTTTCGACTTGCGCTCAGAAACAACAATTGCAACCACCAAGCAAAATATAGTTGGTCTATGCTGGTCTATGCTGGTCTAATGTGTTCCAATATGTTCCAATGAAAAAACATCAAAAAAGCGCCATTGTTCATCGTTAAAACTGTGGACAACCCAGCCTGGCCGAAACCCCATGGCCAAGATCTCTGGAACCAGCCTGACCAGCCTTGGCCTTGGCATCTTCGTTGAAAACTCTGGAAAGTTCTGGGTGGGTTGAAGGGAAAACACCGTTTTAACATGTTTTAAAGCAATATATAGCAATATTAATCTGGTTTCAACCAATGGTGAGCTGGTGGTTTTGGCTTGGTGGCTTTCAATTTCATGTGTCCAAATTGACATCGTGAATCTTGAAAACATATTTCAGAATTCACCTTAACTTGAATTGTTGGGTCATTTGGCAGTTATCATCAGTTATCAATACCCCGTTATCCAATTCGCACCAATCCGAATAGCTCCGCTGCGGGTTTGTCTGAAAATAGGGCACCATCCTGCACGGATTTTCAACAATGACCTGCAGGTAGTCCTACTGTTCCCCTCCATATCCTGGTTTTAAAGATTTTAAAGGAATAAGTCTGAGATAGTCTGAGCCCAAAACTCCCCCTTTATGCTCAAGGTTGACTCCACACACAGCCAACAGTCAGCGCAGGGTCCGGATCTTTTCGCCTAAGTCAACTCCTGATGCTCAGAATATCCATGTTGGCCATTGACCTTGGAAACCAGGCGGATTCCTCCTTTTCCTTCTCTATTTGGGTACCTCTCTGAGCCACCCCTATAAATATCATAAGGGTAACGCACCCAGATTTCGTCCAGAATTTGGGAATGTTCAGGTCTGTGGAGGGAAGATTCGCCCTGAAGGACTCCATTTTGGGCGTGACTTTTGGTCGTGCCAACACAGCTCCAATATGTTCAACTGGGGCGATTTCACAACCAGAACATGCCATTGGGGCAAAAATACTCGAATCAAATGCTTCCTGAAGGGTCGGGTTTCTTTTTTCAACTGGCTATTTCCATCCATCCATCGATTTATATTCCATTATTCAAAACTTTATCATTCTATCCATCCATTTACCCTCTGGTAATTAAAGAGCGATCAACAGATCGACCAGTGCAATTTTTTGTATAGGTAGATCATCTATATCTGGGTCATTTCCATAATTAGCTCAAACTAATGTTGCAGTTGCACACACACACATATATATATATATATGTGAGATGTGTTATATTTGTTTGGGATGGGATTACCTATGATTAACTACAATTTTCGATTGTCATGTTCCTGTTGATCTCATATCCCTATCAAATTATATTTAAAAAAAATCCGATGCCCTCTGTATCAAACATTGCCCGCTGGAAAATCCCCTGTTGAGTTTGATTCTTTTTCCCAACTATTAACCTCCCCGGCTAGTGTGAGGGTTTCCCAGCTAGCCACGTTTTATTACTGAAGGGTACAGTATAACTCGGATTAGCCACCGGTGTCGGTAGTTAAGTCCCGATCTCCAATCCCCAGAAAAAATCCTAAAATCAAACATGGCTTGCTGCAGCAGCCAATTTGGTTTGATGATTTTTGCAGCTATAAAGCTCCATTTCGTTCATAGATTTCATTGGACTTCCCATATCCCATAGGATCCATGTATGGTATATATGCTAACATTTGGGGTATGTTGATGGTAAATGTTACCATATATAGCATACATGGATCCTATGGGTATGATTCTCCCAGCGAACTAAAACCTCCATGGAGTTCATGGATCCCATTTTTCTGCTGTCCCTTCTCCCCATGGCAAGCTACAAAGATAGCCTTTCGAAGGAAGCGCTTCCCCCCCACAATGCTAATGGCCTGCCTCACCTCCACCGAGCGCTCCTGAGAGCTGACAAAAACTGGGATAAACTCTGGGGAATCACTGGGAAATTTTGGTTAACATATCAAAAAATGGTCGTTAAATGGATTTGTATATATTTTTACTATATGTTCATGTCTTGTCATAGGATTTAAATGGATTTCCAAAACATGAACATGAACATGACAAACAAACCGAATCCCGCGGATGCTCAATCTGGGAGATTGGGATCCGAAAAAGAATGACAGTAACAAGATGGCGAGATTGACCCGAAGAACTTCAATCATAAAATAAATCATGTTAAATCCCATTAAATTCATTTTAAATCAACATGCCATGATTTGGAGCAAGAGCTTAGGAACTACCGTTCACTTGGATTGAAGTTTTTCCGTGGTTACTTCCGGGCAAAATCTACCAAGCACAGAGTGTCCAGCGAGTGAGTTGTAGCCTGATGAAACACCCCCATTCGATGGTCACGAATTTGTGTTCCAATCCCCTAAACCACGGTTTCTGGGGTGTGTTGCATAATGAATATGGTATGGTTATGACATGGTTCATCCGGTGGTAAGTGACGATTTGAAAGCCTAAAAAACTACAGAGAAACTACAGAAAATCACTGAGGCCCCCGCCGCAGCATTGCACGCCTCCCCTGCCGTTGATGCAGCCGGCCAAAGTGGGGATGCCGGCGGGGGTTAACTTTGGACAATGCAACACGACACAGCCGTTTTTAGGACATGATATCTAAGGAGAATTTGACGGTTAAAGGTCATGTGTTTAACTTTAAAGACCTCTACGTATACTGTATTCTGATATGATCTCATATGTGCACTTGCCAATCCTTGATGGAAGGGGTGTCATTCAAAACCAGCCCCGTTTTTTTTCTTAGGACTTCCCAAATTTGGCCAACTGGTCCCAACGCAGATTGCACAAATCTCTGCAGGCAGATTTTTTTTCTTCAAGTCATGTAGCCCAGTCCCAGCAGCAGTCTGCACTGCTCATAGATCAGGCTACCGACAGTGAAGGTCGGCGCTAGCCTAGGGTGCTGCACCCTGCTGCAGCTTGTACATATCTATGTGTGATGTGCATCGCAGTTCCAAGAAATATTATAATTATCAAATGGAATGATTGGAAATGCGTTGTGGAAATCGGACGCATTACGATAAGTACAGGTACAGCATTGCTCCCATCAGCAGTTGTCGGCACATTTAGTTAAAACATGTTCGCCCCAACCCGGACGTTGCTCCACACTTACAATCGTCGTCATCATCATCATCATCACCATCACCATCACCATCATCATAATCATCAACTTTATCTTCATGAGGCATCAAAATTTGCCACCCCCTATGAACAATATGTTGACTGGGGTAATAACATCAACTTTATCTTCATGAGGCATCAACATTCGCCACCCCCTATGAACAATATGTTGACTGGGGTAATAGCATCAAATTTATCTTCATAGCCACCTGAAGTCAGACGCGGAGCAACGTCAGGGTTGCAGCCAACATGTTCAAACTGGTCAACGTTAAACACAACAATGGATGATATGGATGTGTGTTTCTATTATGAGTAAAATTTCACTTACACATGCCATATCTGCAACAACTGCCGAAGCTAACTCCCATTATTTTATCTGATTTCGCTTGGTCGGACACCATACAGTAATTATTTGCTTGATAATTTTGATAGTCTCCAAACATCTCCAAACCATTTCCTCCCTGGAAAACAAAAGAACGATCAATGATCCCAAGTTGAAGCTGATATATATATACCTACTGAATCCAAAACCCAAAATTTTGTGGGTTGAAAGCAAATTACCGGGTTTTCCTGCGTAATTCCAAAAAAACCTGGTTATTTTAAAAAAACCTGGTTATTTCCCATATACTGGTTTTATGATGATTTATGATGATTTATGATTCATTTAGCATATTTCAACAACATCATGTATGGTTCCACTGAGGCTTTGTGGTTCTTTATGAAGT
>Ga0126342_10000895_pt1 | contig 37698 bp, 18 predicted proteins | sample Cyp1metagenome_FD_92528 | JGI IMG/M metagenome (GOLD analysis project Ga0126342, IMG submission 92528) | Coral microbial communities from Lord Howe Island, Old Settlement Bay, Australia - Cyphastrea 1 metagenome | ecosystem: Host-associated > Invertebrates > Cnidaria > Coral ... | reverse complement strand
GCCCCCCAGTTATAAGTTGGTTTATAAACCATTATAACCACCATTAACTATGGTTATATCTACCATAAGCCATAGTTAAGCCACTTATAAGGCAACTTAGCTATCTTGGGGGCCCCATCCTGTGCTGTATCCTTTTTGGGGGCCAAAAAAACCACGTTGGCCACACCTTCCGAGGCAGCAGCGTCCATCAGAGCCACAAGAACGGAGGGGTTCACATACCTGGCGTCACAGCAGCGTTTGGGGTTTTTTTAAAGCCCAAAAGATCCGGTTTCAAAAATGAATCGTTTCCAGCAGCCTCATTTTGTGAGTAAATCATAGTAAATCATAGTAAATCTCATTTTGTGAGTAAATCATAGTAAATCGAAATTGAATGGGAATGCGAAAAGAAACCCCAAATTCGATTATAATTCCCGGCCTTTCAGCGTCCTCGGCTCGTTTCAACCACCTTCAAAAGCTACCCGCGGAGACGGACCACTGCCATGTCTGGTTTAAACTTTAAATGACAATGTTTAGATGTTTTTTCTCAGGATCCTTACTTTCAGAGTTTCTTCCATGAAATTTGGATGATCTTCATGAAAATCGAAGGACATATGTCTTTTATACATCACAGTATTAACTAAAACAATACTAAAACCATATTCAGCCTCATTGCTGCTACATTGCTAGGTCTTGAATCTTTGGTTTCAGGTGTTTCTTCATCAAAATCAATATTTTTTTGAATTTCAGAGCATGTCTAGTTGTCTTAAATGTTGTCAATGTGTTTGGCTAATGGTGGATATATCAATTTCACTTCAGTTCAAGGAGACCCCATTTTCACAAACAGTGCAGGGCGCGGCACGACACCAAGAAGACCACCATCTCATCCAATTGGCAAAGAAAAACGGTCGACTTGTTGGTGTCTCCCCAAACAAAGCTAGTTGGTGGTTTTAACATGTTTTAACCATCTTGAAAAATATGAAAGTCAATGGGAAGGATGACATTCCATATATGAAATGAAAAATAATCCAGCCGTGTTCCAAACCACCAACCAGTGATTAACCATGATTAACCATCATTAACCATCATTAACCATTATTAACCATCATTACCCCATACTAAACCACTTTTCAGGCCGCTTTGTAACTCCAAAAACAAACCGCCTTTCCGCGAAGACCAGATCTCGATTGCTGGCCGCAGCCATCAGCACCGATTCGTAGGTGCTCACATTTGCGGGCTCGGCAGCGAAGGAAAAGAAGCGGTCCACCAGATCCAGTCGGCTCGCGTCCAAGGCCTTAAACGCGATACGCATGGCCTTCAAAACGCAAACACAAAAGTGAAAAAGAAACGGCGATAAGAAACCGAGAATCAGAAAGTAAGATGAGTGTAGATATTGATATATATATATATAGAGAGAGAGATGCGGTATATATTATAATATATATATATATATACAGTGTGTGTATATATATATATCTACACATGTATATTCGTAAGATTTAGTAAGTGGGTCTACCATGGTCTACCCATCTGTTGTAAAAAGTTTTGCTTCCGCAGTCCTTCACGACAATCTCAGCTCTTTTTTGCAGGTCAAATCTCTTTTATAAAATCGTGACAGCAATCGTATGACCTTCTACGATTGCAATGTGTGTATGTCTGAAAATGGGGTATACCCCCAATTATAGCCATTTAGTAGGGATAATGATCATTATCCATTGGGTGTAGGGGTACACTATTTTCAGACAAACCCATGTGATCTACAGCACTTTTTCTTTTTTGCTCTCCCAAGACATGGAACATCTGTGGAAGTTGGGGATGGCTTCCTCGTGGACATCCAGTACCGGCTGGTAATTTAACAGAGCTAGTTTGGAAATAAACAGGTTGAATTAGATGATTCCCCTACTAAAATGCTGATTTTCCATAGTTATGTTAAATTACCATACTGTGGATGGAAGAAATCGTGCACCAGTTGATAGGTGGTTTATCCCATTATTTATAGGACCGTAGGGTAAGATGCAGCTGCAGTTGCCTGAGATAAGAGTTTGATCTGCAAAGTCTTGTCCAGAGCTTCACCTCAGTCGTCAGAGTTTTGGCAAAACCAGCGAGCAAAAAACACTTGTTGCTCCGAGCAACAAAAGTGGGGATATCCCAAAATCCACATGTTTTTGTGCCAGAATATATGATAATGATGATAATGTATACATACATATATATCATATACATGTATGTAGTTCTGGATAATGTATGATGCATCCCATTTGTTTGACCAGTTCGGGAGATTCTTCCCCATGATCATCATGAGGTCAGCCATGAGGTACAAATTATCCACCAGGACACCCAGCGATATTACTAGGGTGGATCATGGTGATTCAATGGTGTTTTAATGGTGATTAAATTGGTGATTACCATCTGGTTATGACTAACACAGCCATGGAAAATCACCATTGGTTAACCATCTATAAATGGGCCATTTCCCATGGCTATGTTGAATAGCCAGAGGGTAATTGTTGTTTTGGGGGATCACTAATCATGATACACAGTCAGCAATCTGATATTTGGGTGTCTCTGTAAAAACGACAAAAAAAATGCTGATTTTCCTTGGGAAGATGATTAACTCAGGATCACCCCAGTTGCCATGTACATCAATTCATAAGAGCACAGCGCATCCTTCAAGATATGGAGGTGTCCTAAAATGGTGGGGTACCCCAAAATGGATGGTTCATAAGGGAAACTCCGACTAAAGTGGATGATTTGGGGGTACCCCCATTTTAGGAAACCTCCATATAGTCACCAATGAGTTTATCGAATGGTAGACTGATGCCTTGCAGCCTTCCAACTATGATCAACTATGTATATCTTGGATTATGCCTCAACACACATTCCAGTCACAGCCACGATCATCACTGGCTTTGGAATGGGTTCTGGAAGATGAACTTTCTCCTAGGAATCGCGATATAATTTGGGGTTCCAGGTTGGCTTTATTTGGGGCTGCATTGCCAACCCGGATTTATAAACCCTGACCATGAAAAAAGGGGAAGTTACCAGAATCACGTGTGACAAAGTATCAAAGTTACTACCCCCCAATAAATAGACTGGGGGTGCTATGTACATACGTGTGTATTATATATATATATACGTATGTATATATATATATATATATACACACACATATATATATATATATATATATATATATATACGTATATGTGTGTATATGTATATGTATGTATATGTATATATATATCCTAGGCCAACAGTATCCCAATTCTAACCGTTTAGCTTCCTTCAAACAGCAACAGCAACGGCCATGTTGGCGTCCAAAGCACCCAATCGAGCAGCTCTCTCACCATAGTTCGCCGCGGCACTCCTGGGAAGCGCGTCCGGTGCGGTGGATGGGGCAGGATGGGGCCACGGGATGTTTCGGAGGTTTCCGAAGTCATAGGGGTACCCCCAGTCATCATCCATGTTACCCTCTGGTGAACTAACAATTTGCAATGGAAAGATCCACCATTTTTCATGGGAAAATCCACTATTTCTATGGCCATTTTCCATTGCTATGTTAGTTCACCAGAGGGTAATAGTATTTAATTGATTTAATAGTATTTAAACGTATTTAAACCATGAAATAAACCATCCAGCTAGTGGGGTACCCCATTTTAGGAAACTTCCATGTCTATCCATACATGTATACCCATCCCATAGTAAATCATCATAATACGCAAGCTGGGCCGTCCAGTCTGAAAAAGAACCCAGGAATGGATGACAAAAATATGAAAATCAAACAATGAATTGCTGGATGCTGTACCTTATCCAGGATTCCAGGCTTCCATATGTGATTATGTGATATTCTATATATCTGGTTGGTGGTATACCTACCCCTCTGAAAAATGTGAAAGTCAGTTTGGGATGATGAAATTCCCAATATATGAAAGAATAAAATTCATGTTCCAAACCACCAACCAGATACCCTCCGGTCATCAAATGTGGCAATGGAAAAATCCTCCGTTTATCGATGGATTTTCCTACTAAACCCATGTATTACGGGTATTTTCCAGCCAGCCACGTCTGATCACCGAAATATACCTACTTTTTTTCGAAAACGAAGATATGGTGGCTTCTTAAAACAGGGGAACAAAAAAAAAGCATCGGTTTAACAGTTTCAGTTTCAAACATGGTCATCCTATGTTAAATCATGACTTGATCCCCTAATGAATGGTCATTCTGATCACCTAATGGGTCATCCATGACTTGAAGGATTCACCCTCGGCTAATTTAACATAGCTATGGAAAATGGCCCATAGAAATAGATGATCTACCTATTGAACATGGTGATTTTCCAGTTCGCAAACTGTTAGTCATTACCAAAGGGTAGGGGATACCCCCAGCCACTGGGATTTGGCAGCCACCAGCCGCCAAACCAAGCTTCAGTTCGCCGGATTTGGAGGCTGCCAGACATAGAAAGCTGAACATTCGCCTCAGATCTGGAAAAATGACCTGAGGCTATGGCAAAGTCGGCATTTTGTGCCAGATTCATTTGGTAAAATCCAAAGTGATGAACAGACGTATTATCGTAAAGAGCTCTCAAAATAATATGTCACTTTACTTTTCTATCTTTTGGACCCAAGTTACTATATACTTAAGACCTAAATTACTTTTCTATCTTTATAGTACTAATACATATCACTATTATATCACTATTATATGCCTAGACCTAAGTGACCTTTCTATCGAAGGTTGCTGGACAGATCCACAAGCCATTCGTTGCTTGGTGACGGTTGCTTGGAAGATGATTTCCAACCGGTACCAGGAGACCCAAGACATGCTAACCCTCCGGTGAAAATGGATGAAAATGGTCCATTGATAGATGATTTACCATCTGGTTATTTAACATAGCTATTGAAAATCACCATTTTTAATAGGTAAACCGTAAACCATCTATAAATGAGCCATTTTCCATGGCTATGTTAAATAACCAGAGGGTAACACACAAAAAACATCTTCTCTCAATGTCACGACCTAGAGCCCCCAAGCATCAAAATTTCTGGCATCACTTCGATAATTTGTGTAGTTCCGTCTCATTCCGATATTGATAGGGAAGCAGCATCTTTGCCGACTATATTCCAATATATATTTGTATATATAGCCATTGATTATTTTCCCAGCCAAACACGCCTCTTTGATGATGCTTTAGTGCATCTCCTCTGTTGATAAGCTCTCTACACTACATAAGCATATATGGAGATAGACGCTTGTGTCACCCATCTGCCACAACAGACTTGGTTGCTTCTCTCTTGGAGGGTAGTAGAAATCCTGGGATTATCCTCTGGTAAACTAACATAGCTATGGAAAATCAGCATCTTTAATAGGGGAATCAACTTTAAATAGCCAATGTTCAATAGCTATGTTAAATTACCAGAGGGTATCTAATGCCGTATCTAATTGTTCCTTTGAACATCAATACCCGGCCTCAAAAAAAACTGGTGGCAAAAGATCAAAGTAAGTTTCACCAAGGCTCAATGATTGCATCCCAATTACCCATTGCATCTTCATGACATCACTACTACCTTCCTACTGTATCCCCATTATATCCCCATGTTCAGTGGTTAAATATGGTGAAATCCCTATATATATATACGTAGACATATTGGTTGACCCCTTGGAATAATATCCAATACCTTTTGGTCATTTAACATTATAGCGGTGGACAATGGCACACTTATAGATGATGTTCTTTCTCCATAGCTGTTACTACCAGGGAAATGATTTGAAGTAGTAGGTCCTGTGCCATCCGGTAATCTAACATAACTATTGAACATCCCCATTTATGGATGACTGACTTATCTCTAATCCCTTGATATACCCTCTGGTTATGTCAACATAGCTATTGAAAATGATCATAGACATAGTTGATTTATGTTGATTTACCTATTATAAATGGTGATTTTCCAGTTCGCAAACTGTTAGTTTACCAGAGGCTATCGGTTTCTGACCCAATGTGCCAAGCGTCCCGTTTGGCTCCAACTTGGCGTTCTGCGCGTTGGAGAACCAGCGCTCGGCCGCGCGCAAATCTCCACGTTGCGCGGCCTTTTCGATGAAGTTGCCTGAAAAAAGTGGCTGAATTCTATGGTTTATGGTAGATATAACTATAGTTAATGGTGGTTATAATGGTTTATAAACCAACTTATAAACCAATAGAATTGGATGATGGGAACTGGTTTAAGCCCTATATTTGATGGTAAAAACCCATGGGTTTCCTGTTAAGATTTTCCCTCAAACCAATCCAGAGAGCCTAACTTCTCACGGGAGAAACTCATGGTGAGCTGGGCCCTGGGCGCCCTGGGCCCTGAGAGGGCTGGAAATGTACCATCTTGTGGAGCTGTTGTCGCTCATCTATGGAGATTGAATAGGCGAGCGTATGAGAGTCTAGGGAGATTTTATGGTGCTTGTATGGGAATGCCTTAGAGATATTATGGGTATATTCAACCATATATATACATACATATATATATATTAAATATGATGAGATGCACACGTTGGCAGGCAAAAAAGGACCTATGTAAGGTGGCACAGCATCCATTAGCCGTTTGGGGATTCAACCATCACAAAAACGGGTGTATTTTGCCTCACAGATATATGGAGATCATTGATACATTACCATTGATTGATGATTACAGGGGCGTATATTGTAGGGGCTTACACTATCCTTTACTATCCTTCACTATATATATATATATGTGTGTGTGTGTATCCGCCAACCATTATTTAAGATTTTCGATGTACATCCTTGACACCGCTCAAAGTGGTGGCTCAGAAATGAGGGTTCTATCAACCAACACTGGTGGTGGTATAACAATCTTGTGCGGCCTGGGGCTGTAGGTGATCCAAAGTGGGGTTGTCTATTTCACTTTTACGCAAGCTGGTGCCCCCGCCCAAGTTATAATTTTGTTTATAAACTAAACCATAGTAGCTATATCCTCCATCCACCCTAGTTACCTAGTCATTATAGACCAAGTTTGCGAACTATGGGGCAATGTGGGGCAGCACTTTTACAGGCGCCCAAGATGCTATAGAAGGTCAGGTCCGGCTCAAATCCTGGCCATCCAGGGGCGCTTCAGTTCCACATAATCCAAGGTTTTCTCATAAGGCTTAAATCGGCATTTTTCTTTCAACAGAATCCACATGTTTGTTGATCTGGTTGGTGGTTTTTCGCCCTACCCCTCTGAAAAAATGATGGAGTGAAAGTCAGTTGGGATCATTAAATTCCCAACTGAATGGAAAGTCATAATCCAGCCATGTTCCATTATTGATTATTATATCCCATTATATCCCATTAAAAACACCATGAAATCCCATTAAAAAGTCATGTTCCAAACCACCAAGCAGTGATTTAGAGTGATCAACAAAGATTGTTGGCGAAATCTCAGCCTTTGCCATGATTCAATCCACAAAAATTGGTTTAATTAACTTGCATAAGGTACATCAGTGGTTGATGTTGTTTCACTTACTATATGTACAGCAAAAAAAAACTCTTCAATGGATTTTGAGGCAAAATCGCCGGAAATTGTCCCTGACCCTCTGGTAAACATACAAAAAGCTATTGAAAATGGCCATTGAGTTCCTTGATTTAGCCATTAAAAATTGTGGACCTTTCCATTGACCTTGGTTTCAGCCCAAAACATAACCAGAAATCCCTTGCTGCACTCCCTCGCAACGTTCTCCTGCCACATTCAGCTCCAGGAACCAACGTGGCAAACCATCGTCAGGACCTTCCTGCACCCGTGGCGAACCCAGGGATCGAAGCACAAATCTATGGATTCTTATGGATTATAGTGGTGAATAATGATTAATACTTGTTAATCATAGGGATTTTATTTATGGATGTTTTATTTTAATGGTGATGAGTGGTGAATAATTTGAATAATGGTTAATGATAGTTATTATAAATAATACCATTCATCGCCATTATGGTTTTCATGATTATCATGGTTATCATGGTATTCCATTTTAATAATGGTTAATGATACCCTCTGGTAAACTAACCTAACTATGGAAAGATCCACCATTTTCAATGGGTAAATCCACTATAAATGGTCATGTTCAATAGCTATTTTGACATAACCAGAGGGTAATGATTCATAATGGTGATGAATGGTATACCAATCCTCTGATTTCATCGTGGATCGCTGGGAAATCCCCTGTCCAGCAAGCCACGGTTGTGGCAGCCGCGTTGGGTAACCATTGGGGGTTCAACTAGAAACGCTTCGAATCCGGTCGAAGAAAAATTTCTGGGTTGGGGGTTGGTTTGAGCCTACCCCTCTGAAAAATACGACTTTGTCAGTTGGGATGATGAAATTCCCAACTGAATGGAACAATAAATTTTCATGCTCCAAGGCACCAACCAGATTTGATTTGAACTTGTGATTTGGTCTAAGTGTTCTTGTTAAGTGGCTGAACTCCTAGAATTAATGAATTAAACTGAGTCTAACTGTTCTTGTTAAGTGGCTGAACTCCTAGAATTAATGAATTAAACTAAACTGAGTCTAACTGTTCTTGTTAAGTGGCTGAACTCCTAGAATTTTCATGGTTAAACCATTCGTAGCTGGGGTTTAACCAGTGGGGTCTACCAGTTTTATAAGAAAATATGAAAGCAATAGCTAGCACTGCACACCTATACCTATGGACAATATGTGGATCAACAATAACTAATCCATTGCGTAAATGGACAATAATGGTGATTATGTTCCATTTAAGTATTGGACAGGAATAATTGTTAATACCCAGTGTTATAATAGTTTTGAACATTATTGGCAAATGGAATGTTCAAAGTATAATGCTGTCCAAAAATGGAGTTTAATATGGTTTAATGATGGGGTCCATATACCCAGTCCACTGGCAATAAAAATGGTGTCCACTATCCAACCGAGTTAAACAAACAGACGCTGAAATATATTGAGCCAATAGTGAGCAGCTACTCCTCATCATTATCACACAGCTCTGAATGGGATTAATTGAAAATAGGGCAACCCACAAGCTCATGTATGATCATGATATCGACCATTGGATGTGTGAAGGGGTCCCCGAATCGAGGATTGAAGAGGCTATTCCAAGCAGACAACCCTGGATCAATAAACCTCAGTTTATCAATAGGTCCAAATAGTGATAAATTACTTTCAAATTTGGTACCGCCCTGTGAATTAACATGGGTTTATAAGCTTATCAATCTGTGGTTAACATAGTTGTGTTTACTGGTCCTAAAGCAATCTTTCCTATCACACGCTTTTGGTTTAGAAGATTCAACTCTGTCCGGTCACAACTCTGAGCAGATGACAACGACGCAAGCCCCAGGTTTCAAAAGTTGTCGGAAGCATCATTCAACCAACTCAACCAGCATCCTGAGACCAAAACCTGGAGACCAAAGAGGTCCCAGCAGGCTTGAGTGATTCATTTCCCTTGTTCTATCTTTTTGGTGCTTGCTATACCAAAATAGGCTCATGGGCTCTGGCTGCCAATTTATTTCGGTTCGAGTTAGAGCCTCACATTTCTAGTTTAACATTGTTTAAGCTTCGAGTTTTTCGAGCCTCATTAGTGCTAAAAAACCATAGTTTCACCACCTTCACCACCATGGTTTTTCTGTGATTTATCACAGAAAAACTTCCCCGAACCCACCGCCTTCAGCAATTTCTTTCCACCTTCTTCCTGGCGACGGCAAGAACGCCAAGGTTTCATGGGGATGATCACAAAGCATATACGTAGTGTAGATATGAGGGTACAGGTACCATAAACAAGCACCAAAACCACAGAAAATATACGGTAGATATGTATTTTGGATGCCTTTTTTAGTGATTTGTCATCATTTTAGGGCTATCACCATTTCAGGAGACCTCCATATATTGTCATAGCTAGAATTTTAGCAGATAATTTCAACCGACACTTAAATCACTAGAATTTGGTGTTAGATAGTTGTTCGAAAATTCAACAGTCTATCTACTTCAGGATGATTAAACACATATATTGTAACCCCAAAAAAAATAGCAATGGTATAATTTACCACTATTTCTTGTAGTATTTCAAATTCGATACATGTCTCTTTCTTTTTGGCAGTTGAAAACATGGAATGAAACTCCCAAATTTTGAGATAACCCCATATCTTTCTTGGGGAGGGTAGAGGAAAAATGTCCAGGATACATTTTCACTGGGAGGATATCAGATCGCTGACTCGAACTGGCAACTCTACTGGCGACCCAAAGTTCCCACATTTCCCATGCTTTTATCATCTTTCCCATGTTTCTGGCCATGGATAGACGTCATTTTCTGTCATATCCCTATCCCATCTCATGAAATACTAGCTGGTTCATTGGTTTTCCTGCTCTGGGTTATCATAATCCCCAATAAATTTGGTCCTGTAACTCCCAATTCACCTTTTTGACCAGTCATTTATCAATGATATCCCCATGGATTTTTCCGCAGTTTGGTGCCAAAAAATCCAGAAAAACCCATCAACAGAGGTATTTCCACTGGTTCCCACTGGTTCCCAGCACCCTTCCCTGGTCACCATCAACCGAGTTTCCCAGTCACCGGCTTCAGATGGGTCGTTGATGGGACGGGGCGTTGGCAGGGTGATCTTGTCGTCTTCCAGGCCTGGCGCTGCGGCGCCAAATCGTCCCAGAATCATCAATTTATATGTGGGTCAAACACACAGTGGCTTTGGAAAATGGTGGTTTAATGGCATTTAAATGGGATAGCGGGTTATAACCAACTCTTGGTCTACTATTGGGATTAAACCATCCATATTTTGATGGTTTATATACCACTTGTTTATGGCAAACTTGGGGATGGTGGATCATTCTGCTTGACAAACACTCTTGAACTCCCACAGGTTTTCGGCCTTTTCTCAATCAAAATGAACCCCAACTTGGCGAAATCAGGGTTGCTTTCGAGTGGTGATCTCCCTATTCACCTTGGAAAACAACTGGCAAACCCGACAAACTAGCCACATTATTTTTACAATTGGGGGTTATGAAAAGCCAAAACATGCCAAAACCAGAGCCCCCCAAAAAAATGGGAGTTATGGCACGGTGTTTAAACTGTAAAAGTGTTGGCAACTATCTAGACCAGGATGGCGGTTCGCCCAAGAAATTGTGCACCAAACAAACAATGCCGTGTTGAATGATTGGGTTTGTTCTTGGGTTTACAGCTTCAGCAAAATTATGGTGTACATCTTGATATAGACATTAAAATATCATACCCTCACGAAAAAACAAATAATGAAAATCCATAAAATACACTGTTGGGATTGTATGTGATTGGGTGGAGCTTGGAGAGATTAAACATTAGTCATTAGTCCGATATTTCTTATGTTTATTGATGTATAGACACATAACATACCTACATGTAATATAATGTAATATTTACTTTAATAAATGTATTAATCTACGATAGAATCCAAACATGTAGTTGGCTGGCGGCTCGTAGAACGCCGCCAGCTTTCGTGTGTTTTCGTGCCTGTGGGGTGGGGTGGGTAATAGCGTTTTGTTCACACTGATTTTAACACGCTCTTGACGCTACACTCTTCACTTCTTCAAGTACCTTCCAACACGCTCTTGATGCGACGCTCTTCACTTCTTCAGGTACCTTCCAACACGCTCTTGATGCGACGCTCTTCACTTCTTCAGGTACCTTCCAACACGCTCTTGATGCGACGCTCTTCACTTCTTTAAGTACCTTCCAACACGCTCTTGATGCTACGCTCTTCGCTTCTTCAAGTAACTTCCAACACGCTCTTGATGCGACACTCTTTATTCTTCAAGTACCTTCCAACACGCCAAACAATGGTTGCACAGAATGTGGACCCCTTCCTCAGGTCCAACTGATGCCTATAGAAATTTGACTCAAGTCCTGAAACGCATGTGAAACAAAGACTTGAAAGTTTGACACAAAAAAAAATGAAAAAAAAAGCGGTTTGTCGCAGGATTTAACAGAGTCAAAAGAAAGGACCCAGACACAAATCCTTGAGGAACCACACGCAAAATGAACTCGCCAAAGTTGGAAAAAAAGGCCGCGTTCTGGGAGCCGCTTACCATGTAGTTTGATTTTGCACATATCTATGTAACATCTCATTAATATCTCTATTAACGCATGACGTTTCACTGATCTGGATAAATCATGGACGTCACTCGTCTACAACAGTTGGCCCTTCTGTATATTTTCCCTTACATTCACCATACTAAAAGAGCGACGTCGCGGTGGTCTCGTTGTGAATTCTCCAAATTCTCTCCATCATGTCCCTATGAATCCCTAAAACAACCCCTCTAAATGCCTGTTGTTGGTTAAACATCCCATTTTAAGCTATAGTACCCTCTGGTAAACTAACATAGCTATGGAAAAATCCATCATGTTCAATGGGAAAACTCACTATAACTGGTCCATTTTCAATAGCTATTTTGACATAACCAGAGGGTATTATCCATTATATCCCCTATAAATCCCTATAAATCCCTATAAATCCCCATAAATCATCATAAATCTCCATTATTAGGATGGTAAATATGGCAAAAACGATAGCACTTGTGCTTCCAGGATGGTGAACGTCGATGTCCAACTTTGCCTGCCCGTCTTCGGCTATGGCTACGGCTGCGAGGCAAATCGCCACGGAGGTAGCTGAGCCATGCGATTGTAGCCTGCCAGTTGAACCAGAGAGAATTGCATACATCTCTATCTATATATATATATACACATTAAATTATATATGTATATACAGTAAGATGTTACTATATAATAATATTTGTATATATATAGAGTATATATATATTATATACATATATAGTATATATATATATTATAGTATATATATAATGAAATACATTATATATATATAATGTGTGCAGGGGTGCGGTGATATCTGGGACAGTCGGGCCATGCGCACCCCCTCTTGCTTGCTCTTCCCCATGCGCATCAATACCCTCGAGCAATCAAACATGGCGTGTTGGAAAATCCCCCATTTAGTTCAATGATTGTCCCATTGAAATCGACATTTAGAAACCAGGGATTTCCCAGCCATGTTTGAGCACAAAACATACAATGTGAGGCCCCCCAGTTATAAGTTGGTTTATAAGCCCCAGTAACCATAGTCATAAGTACCATAAACCATAGTTATTGGAGTTATAAACCAACTTAGCTATCTTGGGGGCCTCACATTGTAGGGTATTTCTGATTTGTGCCTTCGGTTCCCCACCTGCATTGAACCCACCGCGAAACATAGCAGTAGCAGTTTCAGTCTGCCGCCCGATCTTTGCGAAGCGACACGGGGAAAATTCCGCTGGTACCACTGCGAAGCGCGTCCGGTCATGTGGAAAGGGGGGGGCTAGCGGCTGGCGTGCCAGGGCTATCGGCTTAGTCTTTTTTTCACTTGTTGCTGGTGCTGAAACCCATAAAATGTGGTGACTCATAGGTATTTTGATTGGGACTACCAAGAAGACATCAGGTATCTTCAAAAAGCCAAAGATCAAAAACTGGTCAGTGGTTGATCGACCAATCCAAAAAATTATGACACTTTTCAATTTCCAAGTGCTGCAACTGCATCATGCAGAGGCGGTCTTCGCTGGCAAGGCGGAGGTGGCAATGGAGGATCATGTTGCATGCTTTAACTTGTTGTAGTGATCATGATTGTATCTCAGTTTGTAAGTGGTTTATCATATATATAATCCGTATCTAACTGGGATTATTCCATATATATATATATATAACTGGCCTTTTTTAGCCATTTATGGGTGGTTCAGAATCTTCAACCGCGGCCCCAAGCATCTTTGAGCCGGATAGCGTGGTCAACCGGCCAACGATTGCATCATCCTTTATACGGGTTGGCTAAGAAAGGATTTCCCCATGGACTGTGATAACATCCAATATATACAGTATATAATATATAACGAATATCAAATTTCAAAGAATAGTATAACAATATATAACTGATAACTCCCAATCAAGGATAGTATGACAATATAACCCTCGAACTAATCATCAATCAACAAGGGTTTTGAACACTGCTCACATGAAGGATGGCAAAGAGTCAAGTAAGATAAGTAAGGGAACAGCCCGCCAGTGATCCGCTGGTGTCTTTGTAGAAAAGAATTTGGTATCCCGTCGTATCCACAGAGTGTTTCATTGCTGTGGTGTTTAGAAGGGCTGTGAGCAGACTCTTGTATCGAATCTCGACCGGAGCGTTCACCTAAAAAGAAGGAGTGCTCCAGAACGTAAAATGCAACTTGGGTTGTTATAGAGTAAACCCCCAAAAAGATAGAAAAGTAAAACCCTAATAACATCTTGATGGATTACTTTTCTTCTTTGGGATTATGCAACTATAGAATCTTCATTCATCGACACTAAACTCGGAGAGTTTCTGCTGAGCTATACAATTGTTCATTACCAGCAAACAATGCACTGTGATGATAGCATATTGCGAGAGGGTCGCCATACCCAAGTCTGAAAAAAAATGGACGATACTGGACGTGTTGCAGTGCTAAAGCGTACCACCCGAAGCCCAATTACCGACCAAAATAAAATAAACATGACGTGTCCCAACCAATTGTTAATGCCTGCTGATCTTGATCTCCAATGGAAAGGTCGATCTCTTTGAACAGCGAGGTCACCCAATCTTTCTTGGGACACCCATCGCCAGCCAGAAACGGCGACCAGATCTTTTTGGCCTCGCTTCAGCCATCCCCGTCCCTGTGCAGCATCGATCTTCGGCTGCTCAGAAAGGGCGTGCAAAGGAACAAGTTCCATGGTCGGCAGAAACACCAGTTCCCTCTAGCAGTGAATTTATAAATCGACCTGCTGAAAATTAAAAGATCAAGACAAACTTGGAATTGTGGGCCCAAGATTCCATACTCGTGATTTGGATGTGGAACCCAAGATTGAGAAACAAACATCATCTGGATTTAGATCATCAAATGATGCCTCTTTTTTGTGGGAGGATAGCCCAAAACTCCGACCCATGGAGCTGGTTGCAGCGTACCTCCGCAGAAATTTCCTGGTTGCAGGATCCAATATGATCCAATGATTATGGATAGCTATTGGTCATCTATGATTGTCGACATTGCGATAAACACATGGCTTGTTGGTGGTATACCTACCCCTCTCTGAAAAAATGAAAGTCAGTTGGGATTATGAAATTCCCAATATATGGAAAAATAAACAATGTTCCAAACCACCATTTTGACTCCCATTTTGACCATCGCGTCACGTTGGTTCTGAACGTGACCCGTATTGGGTGGTTCATGTACCTAATGAGGTGATAACATGAGGTGGAAACATCGGCGAACGTTCGGCCAGCGGCAGGCAGTCAATGGCAGCGGTCTGACGTCTAAACGTGTTGCCCCCATGCTGGAGCATCCAATCGTCAACCCATTGAAGCCTCTGCGGGCACCATGGCAGTGCTATGACTCCTGTGAACATAAGGACCATCTGTGAGGCGGGTCGCAGGTAGTCACAGGAGAGCTTGATGTGCATATGCCGCATGGTCTCCTTGAAAACTTTCGTGAACCACCGTGCCCTCTGGCGGAAGGCATAATTACGGAGGCTTAAATAGGGGAGGTCGGCCCCGTCGTACCATCGCTCTCTTTTGATGGGCCCTGGCAATCCTGTCGCAAGCATAAAATCGACATAAAGTTGAAAATGGGACACCCACTGAACCTCATGGTCACACTTGTCCACGGCGGCCCAAAACCAGCTAGCTATATGCCGAACCAAACTGTCCCCATACCATCTGATTGCAGTTGGTGGTAGAAACAATGCAGGAAGGGCAGACCAGCGCACCTCAGGCTTGGTGTGCGGGTACACATGGGTGGAGGGCACCTCGCACAACGGGGTCTCTTCCCTTGTTGCCTCCTTACTGATGGCCAGTTGAGTCTGCTGAACAAGACGGTTATACCATGCAATTCCCTCACATGCTGCAGTATGCTGTTGCCAAAGCGCCCAAAATTCAGGACTCCGCGACAGGTTTGCACGCACAGCTTGCCTGTCTGCAACTCCATTATGGCGGAAACACCAGTCAGCATAAATGTCGCCAGCATCTTCATTGCGCTGATGCGCCGCAACTCTGGCAGCAAAAATTGGGCCAACACGGGCACGGACAAGCATTTGGATCTCCAACCATAAGTCAGAGTGTGAACTGTTAATCCGCACATCATGGCCCGAAAGGATACGCTTGAGCTTCTTGATCACACCCTCACAATCCGACCAGAGGAAAAGGCGTTCCTCGGATCCCTCAGTAAGTTGGAGGGCCCTGAGCACAGCATAAATTTCTGCGCGAATCGCACTTTGCAACAGGCCTGGCAGTGGTCCAGCATCTAGGACTTTGCTTCCCTGGCAATCATACACTCCCATACAAGAAGCCAAAACCACAGCATACCCAGCAAACCGTTGATTCACTACCTGTTGGTTGAAACAGCTACCATCCGTGAAAATGTAGATGTCACTCTGAAAAGTGAAACTGGGGATGGGCGGCACAGGCAAACCAGCAAAGTAACAGTTCCACCGGCACTGCGTGGTGGGTTGCAATGACCAACCAGAGCAGCTAAGGGCTTCTGGTAGCTCACAGATGCTCCGTCGAACCTCAGGTGAAATGTCAGCACGCAACATTTCGAACCTCGGGCATTCCCAAAAACGGTGATACCTGCTGTCACTACAGGCACAATAGAGGCATTCGTCAGATGTGGCATCCTGACAGAACATCTTACCGTCTTGGGTGAAATGAGTTCCATTAAGAACCTTGCGAAACAAAGCTTGATCGGCGACATCCAAGGATTGGAGCCAGCGCCTAGTGTCAGCGACATCGCAAGTGTCAAGGCCATCAAAGCATCTCCGGTGGGCAGTGGAGGCAGCCACAACCCTGGGCCACTGCATATCCAGCCTATATTGAAACTCAGCCATTGAAATCTCAAAAAGGGAAAAGGTTCCAAACTGGTCCACAATCATGCCTTGGTTGTTGATATGCCAGCCCAGAAACTGCAAGCGTGTGCAGAGCGTGTGGGTGATACTATTGCCGGGAAACGCCTTGGAGCCAGCAACTATGTCCCCCAGCACTTGCTCGACACGCTCTCTTTGGCCGCAGTCTCGGGTGAGACGAATGGTTTGTTGAATCGCCCAGTTATGGGGGTCTGTGGTGGAATGCTCAATAAGCCCTAACTGCACCATGGGATTGGCTCCCGCGGCTTCAGCTCGGAGTCCACGCATTGCCCCTGACCTCAAGGACTTAAACATCGTCAGGCTAAGGGTGGTGGCAGGAATGCCGTGCAGAAACTTTGGCCAAGCCGCAACTCGGATCGCTCGTACTTTAGTAAAATAACTACAGGCCGAGAGCCGCAATTTGTGCCAAAGATGATGCGCCCCCTGAATACGGGCAACTAATGTGCTGTTGGTGTGCAAACGGGTGAATTGCACATGGGCACCCAGGTTCCTATTACTGGCAATCAGATCCATCCCCTGCTCACGTAACAGCTGGCGCCCATCTGCACTGATCGACCAGGTGTGGGTCTTCTTACGGTCCAGCAAAAGGTCCATTTCCTGAGTGAAACGTTCCAAACATTGCAGGGCTGGTTGAAGGAAGTCAGGGTTGGCCATCAAAACCTGCCAATCATCAACATAGGACAACGGCTGACACATGGGGAAAAAGTGAGACATCCATGCATGGTAAACCATGTCGATGACCATCATTCCAACACATGACAAGGCGCAGCCCTCAGGCAGGCCACAATTGCTGTAGGCAGGAGGGCTTAAGGCACCATTGATCTGAAAACGCCGTGGCATGATTGTCAAAGCACCGGCCCAAGCTCGCAAAATGTGAAACGGGATTCCCACCAGTGCACAACATTCAAAAACTACCAGGCGTGGAAGAAAATTGAACGCTTTTTGGATGTCCGCAATGATGCCGCTAAGGCTGATCTCATGCTCGTAAGCCTGCTCTATTGACCATAACAGTTGGGACCAAACCTGACCTGCAAAACGTTGTGGCCTACTACCAAACAACCCTGTCGGGAGGTGCTCGTCCAGTCGCTGGATAATGTGTCTGGCATTGAACGTGCCCCAGCACCGGTACAGGAGGCCCAACACAGTAATGGGGCGAAAATCCAATGCTTTCTGTGGCTCAGGGATCTTGGCAATGCAAGCCACACGCCCCGACACAATCTGGGACGGCCAATGGCCAGTTGCTTCAGCATGTGCAAAGATGTCCACAAAATTGCTTAAAGCTGCAGTGGGCATGGCACGCAAATCAGCAAGGGAAACACCATCCAACCCGCTAGAAGTGGTTGATTTCTTATGGGAGAGGCAATGTTGCAGGGTGTCCACCGTCATCTGCGGCAACGTGTGCTGCAGCCTGGGCAAATGCTGTCTTGCAAAATCAAGAATTGTATCCCACCTATTTTGCGGGACGTGAGCGTGGCGCTCCCACATCACTTTCCATGCTTGCAAAAACGTGTGAAACAAGTCTTCATCAGTGCCAATCTTGCAGGTCTGTGTGATGGTGCCACCCACTTCAACCCCAGCAAGGCTTTCAACCCATAAACAATCATGTTCAGCATGGATGACAGGCAACCTAGCTGCATTACAGATCACTGGCTCATCCAGGTCAAACTGGACAGGTTTGTCAAGGACAATGGCCATTTCATCAGGGCGCACCTCAAGCACCTTTGCCGGTCTAGGGTGGAGCAACACTTGGACCCCTTGATCCGCCTGCGTCTTCAAGTCATGAAAAATGGAGTTAGGGTTATTCTCCCTCTTCAATCTGGCATACAGACGCGAAGATTTCTGCAAGTCCAGTTCAAACTGCCTAAGTGCAAGGGTCATGGACTCATAAATGCACGTGGCCACCTGCAACACTGGAGGGAGCAGGGGGATATGATCTGGTGCACCAGGGGTACGTACTGGGGCATCTTTCCACCATTGCAAGAAGGTGGGGTTAAAGCCTTTGGCCCTGACAATTGCGCCCCAAACCAGGCATGCATGAGTGGAGGTGACATCATTGCTTTTGGCAAACCTACAATATGCTTGAAGCCGGCGCGCCTGTCGCAACCATTGGGCATGTCGGAATGACGAACATACATATTGCGGCTGAATATCACCTCTTCTAGCCAGGCGTGGGGCTGGCACTTTACCTGCAATCACTGGTGAGGTATTCATGGTCTTTGCCCTACCTCGCGCACTCCTGGGAACAGGGAAAGGCACACAGCAGGCAGCTGTTGATTCAATATGTTGCCACAGGGCAGCATAACGCTGCTCACATGTACCTGTTGCAGTTCTCCAAAACTGTTCATCCATCTCCCAATGTGCAGGCCATGGAAACTGGGAAGGGGAGAACCAAACCTGTTTAGGAACCAAAGCTTTCATTGGGTGGAAGACCCCCATGAGCACCGCATGGTCAGGGAAAATATCCTGGTGAACTTCAACTGTGTGCAACAGCCGTTGTAATTCAGGTGAAACATACAGAAAGTCCTTCCTGGTGGCACCTTTACACGTGAGTTGAATAGGGGTTCCCCAAAGGCGGTAAGCCACATCCTGCAGATCAAGAAATCCCGCAGCCTCAAGTTGTGCAAAAACAGGAAGTTCATACTGTGAGACGTTCCAATCTCCCGCCACGAACCGCGGTCCAGTGGTGAGGCAACAGACATGATTAGCGACCTCCTGCAGAAGTCTCTCATTGTTATGTTTCTGTTGAGGGTATGTGCCACTTTCAGGTTCACCATACACAACACCCCCAGTGACCCACGTGTCCTGAATGAGCGAGGTCGCAACAAGAGCTCTTGATGAACTAAGCACATCGTCAGGCAAATGGGTAGGGACAGCACGTGTGGGGTGTTTTGAAAGCAAAGCCACTCCCTTCCATGAAGCATGAAATGTGCGGTCATTCTGTGCCGGAACTGGGTGTCCTCCTACCATGTATTTATAGGGTCCTCGTGCAAACTGCATACTGGCACGAAATTGACTCATCGCCTGTTCACTCAAATGGGTTTCTGAAACGGCCCAAACATCCCCATGGGCCAAGTGTGAAACAAGATACGGCGCTTTGCCAGGAAGTCCTGACGGATTGAAAGCACCAATAGCAAAACTGGAATCGGGTCTGGGGCCTGGATTTGCCGCTTCTCCAATGCGACTGAAGAGCATGAAGGCTGCAACATAAGGCCACAAAACTGATCTACATCTAAATGATGTAAGGCGGCACACGGCCGCACACCCACAAAATCCCCAAAACATGAGGCCCAGGGCTCGGATGTGAAACCCAATGCAAGTAAGGCACCAACACAAGAATATCACAAAGCCAAGCCCATGGCCCCCGTGTCATTCCATCCCTTCCTCCCTCGGTCTCTTGGCTAACAGCCCCCTTATCTGCTGCATCTGCTGTTCGAAAAGGGACTGCATCGTCTGGTTCTGATTTTCCAGGTGCCCGTGGAGTTGCTGGGCTTGCGCAGAGACCTGACCCTGCAGAGCCGTGATCTGCTGGGTATGGTGGTTGCTATGTTCCTGGAATTGGTTTTCCAAGCCTTGCTGTTTTGCAATCAGGTGTTGCACTTGCCCCTCAAGGGTATGTACACGATCAGGCAAGTCATCTTGTTCCATGGGGGGCTGGATCTTGGCCAACACCGCAGTCTGAATACGATCCTCGATCTGTTGGAGTCCTTCATTCGGGCCAGACGTGGCAGAGCCTGTGGGGTGGTACCTCTTCCACGGATCATGGTGGGCCCATGGATCTGTCTCAGTCTGTTTGCCATCGGCCGGCTTGCCGCACAACGCCAAGGTGGCCGCAGATCCCAACGTCATTGGTGGGAGGGTTGGTGAAACAACCTCCTGCTTCACTTTTGCAATCATGATCTCCCCCGTGGTGGTCGGGATGATCGTTTGATTGGGCTCTTCGGCCGATTGGACCAGCCACATCACTCCTTTCCCTGGGCATGGCGTCGCTGGCTGTAAAGGCCTGCTTTCCCATCCGGCTTTCTGAAGAATACGACCGACCGCTTGGCGGTCCACACCATAGGGGAAAGGTCCCACCGTGTAGACTGTCTTTGGGCCACGTGGCAGGTAGACTGTGTCAGGTTTGACAATCTGATGAATGGTTTTGGCCTGGGCACTGTGGACTCTGAGGCCTCGGCGGTCAGCCAACCGGGCTAACCCGATAACTGCCGGGTTGGTCTGCATCAGGTGCTTCATCTCTTGGAGGGAATGCTTGGGCGTCCATATGACCGTGTAGGCCGGCAAAACATCCCTACCATCTGCTGTACGTGGCTCAGAATACACTCCAGAAACACCACTGGCACTAAGCATGGTCTCAAGCAGGCAAATCGGGATCCGGATGCATACTGAGAAAATCTCAGCTTGGGCTGGCGGGCAAGGTTTGAAGCCCTGACGGAGATACTGTCTTCTCCACACGTCAATGATGGGATCCCGAAGTGGCAGATTTTCCGGGTTATGCCACCCATCACACTGGCAGTTGTCGGTGAAACATCTTTTGAGCATAGGCATGAGGCTGACCAAGCATTTGATGGGGGATTGGCAAAACTCCTCCCAGTCCCCACTGAGTTCATCCTTATAGACCAAAAGCTTCAGGGTGACTACCTCAGGTGTGTCCACCGTGAGCACTGCGGTACCTGTGGCTTTTTCAACCAATCCATTGCCCACCTGGACAAGAACAGCATCAACCAACACCGGCTCACTATCGACCATACACCGGCAGGGAACAGACACTGGGGCATGCGGAAGTGAGGTGTCCACCTGCATACCAGCCCGGTGCAAGACGATAAGGGCCAATGGCTCTTGTGAAACAAGCTTCCCCGATTTCAGGTATGGTTCAGCATCTTGCATGTTCATTAAAATGACACCACTACTCAATGGGCCAATTTGTTTCATGTTCAGCTGAGAAAGCACACGATCCTGGCTGCGGAAAGTACCATCAAGTACCTGGAGCTTGGTTGGGTCGATATCCGTCGGTTGAGGAGGGCTCTTGGACTTGCCTTTGCCTTTACCTTTCACAACCGGCCGTCCTTTTTGAGTTTCAACCACCTTGGAAAGTTCACTGGGTAGCACAAACTGGAATCGTGAATTATTCCCCAGGGCTTTCAATTGGCGCCATGGTTGTCGGTGGTTCATTGCAGTAAGCAACTGTTCACTACCGAGAGCCTTGAGGACAGCTTGGGCACGTTCCTCGAGCTGGCTTTCCGGCACTCCATGTTTTGCAAGTTCGGCACACAAGTTTTTGATCAGCTGTCCATGTGGTGCAAAACCAACCAACGGCTTGGCTACCTTGGCACTAGGGAACCTGTGAAACAACATGACACGAACATCATGCACATCCCCAACAATCTCACTAAAGTCCCGAATCTTAGCCAAGACTTTCCATGTTGCAACTCCACAAGAGTACTGTGTCTCTGCTCCCACCTGGACAAAGTGAAACACAACATCCCGGTGTTTCGTGCAAAAGCGAACTCCCTCTTCCAGAAAGACCAGCAGGGAGCCGCAAAACTTGAGAGCAATTACGGGCGACCAGTGAAATTGACAAAGCAGTGCAACACACAAAAACTGGTGGTCACTCTCGGCAAAGACACCGAGGAGGGTCTCAAGCTGAGCTCTACCAACCACTGTCTTCCAACTTCCACATGGGCAGGTCAACGCAAGTGCATCAACATGTTGGACCATTTCACCATATGTCATTCCTACTGGAACAGGCATACCTGAGTGAGACACCTCAACAAATGCTGAACATCGGGTGTCATTGGCAAAGCACGACATCGAAGTGATGAAGTCAACTACCTCGTTCCAAGCAGGCATTATAGGGAGTGGCCTGCATTCCCAGTCCAGACCCCAGCCCCAGACCGTCGGTTGCGTGACAGGTCCTGTATACAGAGATCTTGCAAAGGTTTCTTTCATCTTCCAACAGCGGGCATATAGATCTTCAATGGTACGTGGGAGCACAGTCCTCAACATGACATGGGCAAAGAAGCTGACAGTCATGGTTCCACACAAACGGTCAATGTCGATCCCATGAGGAGCTCTGTGAATCACATGAAGAGTCATGCCAACTTTGGAGGCAAACAAATGCAAGATGCTATCAATCAACGGTTCATCACTGGCAAAATTGGCCAAGGTGTGGGCATGGAATCCAGCCGATCCAGGTGCAAACCAAATGGGTATCCAGTGGGCCTCAACCAACAGGGCCACAAACAAATGCATATTGGGGTCCTCTCTTGGCAACCACTGATCACGCACCCACTCTTCAAGTGTTGCAGATTCTCCCAGGGTCCATTGGAAGGTCCCCAGGCATGGTGCAACCATAAACCTCCTGGCATCATCCGGGTTATGGCACTCAATCAGGTGGTGCAATTGAAATTGCATTTCATCATCTGCCATGGCATAGCTATGTGAGGTGATCTGGCGGAGTCTGTTCCGTCGCTGTTCAGTGATGATCGGATCTGAAGGCGGTGGCTCTGCAACTCGGGTGATAGGCCCTTGTGAACCTGAACTGGCCTCGCCCGAAGTGGTGAAACCCTCAGTTCCTGCATCGGTAGTCCTACGCTCTTCCACGGGCATTCTAGGGAGTGGCCCGGATTCCCGCACGGCAGCACCAGCAGTCAAATGTGCCTCTTCAGTGTGAGACAAATCACAAGAGCTAGCACCAAGTCTGGATGGGATCAGGCTGTTCTCAAGTGCAACAGGTGCATCATTGGCTGTTTCCGTTTCCACAGGCATTCTAGGGAGTGGCCTGGATTCCCAAGAGGAGCTACCGGAGGATCTGTCAACAGGTACTCTCAGTGTCTCATTGATGGGTGCATATGCATGTGCCTCATGACCAGGTGCATTACTAGGGCATTCAGAGCGGGCAGAACCTTGGAGCAAGGTCTCATATCCATGTTCATGTGGCCCTCTGGCATCGGGTTCATGACCAGCAGCCACGTCCAAAGGTGAAACCGGCCGCTTGGCTTGACCCCCATTGGAGCCCTCGACATCCGGATATGCACCTGCCACATTGGCCTGAGTGGCAATGAGGCCGGGGGGCAATGGCAATTCAGACGGTTGTGCCAACATCCAGCGATTGATTTCAGCTTCAGCTGCAGCAAATGCCCCAAAGGGGGTATTGTCATCTCCCTGGGCTTTCTTCCCCAAACCCCAAATCACAGGTCTTGGGGTGGTTTCACATGAGTACAGGTGAGCAACAAATGATGCTCGCATGTTGGTGTGCAGGGTTCTCAAGGAGGCCAAATCAGTCGGCAAAGGCATACCCATGACAACATGTGCAAGGAAACACATCGCAAAGGCTCCACACATTCCGTGTTCTGGCAAAGAGTCAGGGATACGGTGCAAGGCAAATGACATGAAACCCAGTGCATTGGAAATGTGTTCCACGATCTCTTCAACCCTGGAAAAATCAATGCCCTCAGCCTGAATCATATGAACTTGCAAAACCGTACACCTAGGAGAAAACCAAATCGGTATCCAGTGGTCATCAACCGAGAAAGCAGTAATCACATTGACTCCCTGCGATGACACCTCTCTATTCCTCTCACACCATTGTGCCACAATGATTTTACCAATGGAGCTCCAGCAGTTGTACACCAATGGTTCAAGAAACGTAAAGGATCGTCCTAACAAGGTGGAGGTCACCGGTTGCTTTTCAATCAAATTGAGCAGGTGAAACCGGACTTCATCATCAGCAACCAACATCCCTTTTTCATTCAAAAGGTCAATCCTCTGGTCCCTGGTAACATTCACTACAGGCACAACAGTGTCAGGGATGGGCGATTGCGGGGCAACAGGATCAGAATCGCCCGCCCCCCAAATCCATGGCCGATCAACAATGTCACACCCTTGCAGTGCAGCGGTATACCTGGCTCTGAGCATGGCATGAATCGCCGCAGCTTCATGGCAGTCGGTTGGGAGCAAGGTGCCCACCAACTCGGATCGGAGAAATGCAATAGCCAGAGATCCACACAATTCGGAAGTGAAAAACAGCCGATGCTCCCGTTGGATTAAGGCACTTTCAAAACCCAATGCGGCAGCAATCGCTTGGACTACGTGGTTCAGACCCTCATGAGTGGCTTCAGCCTTGTCCCAAGTGGAAGCATGCAAGACTTTTGGCACAGGGGTCATATAGACCGGGATCCAATGCTGAGCAATCAGTGCCACCGTCACAATTGGAATTCCTTGTTGAAGAATTTCAGGGTGGTCTTTAGCCCACAATCTGCAATCAAACCCTTTACCCCCAACCCATGACGTGAAAACCAAAGGATCAATCACACAAAGTGGCACTACCGGAGAGGTGCCCTTGAGTTGGTGGTCACGGAATACTTTGGTCAATGCTTGCAGGTGAAACCGGATCTCATCATCTGCCCAGTATTGCTGCTGGGCTTCCAGGATTTTGATCCTGTCATCCGACCTGAAAAATTGATGTCTGACTGACCAAAGCTGTTGGGTGGTGGTCACACTCGGCAATGACAGCTTTAAAAACTGTTCACCTTGCAAGTGCATGAAAGGAGTTGCATCCAACCATGGCTGATCACTGGCACCTCCCCCTGTGGGAAGGGTGCATTCTCCCACATCAAACTTGGAGATTTTCATCATTTTCCGAGGTGGGGAGGCAACCTCAACAGGATCCTGTATTGGTTGTGTCCAATCAGCCGTAGGTGAAACAATTGGGTCATCAGGAGCAGGGTAAACCACATCAAGCTTTCGAGTGCGGATTACAATCAACTGCCCCACTTCCATGACATGATCCAAAGGGATGGTTCTTCCATTCATCGTAATCGATTCAACATCCAAAGTTTCAACTAACTGAGCCTGTGCATGCAAAAACTGTGAGACCGTGGCGCAACACCTGGGTTGGAATCTGATGGGAGAGTCCTCAGAATCCTCAAACACCACTGTACACGAATCAGCTTGCATGCAGCCAACAGTAGTCGGGTCATCAGAGATGCTTGGGCAATCCATCCACGGGGTCGGTTCATCCGAGGCATCGGAAATGGTTTCAGGGACCCGCTCCTTGGATCTAATCAGGAAATCCAAAATTGACGCCACATGCACAGGACCAACGATTTTACCCTCCCATCTCAAAGGAAAGACAAGCTCAGCAATGGAGAGATCTTTGAATTCATCCCAAAAACCCATCATGGCCAGAAGCTTTGCATCTTGGATGAGCTCATTGTTTGGGGGCCAAACTTGCCGGCATCTCATTAACATCCAGGATCGATAGGCTTGAATCTGTGCATCAGGGGTGAACACTGGCATCTTTTGCAGTTCATTGAGTCTGGCATCCAAAAACCCAAAGACCCACAGAGCCTGAATCGGACTAGCAAGCTGGCCTACTGCAGACAACGTCAAACCTACAGCATCACCAAAGTCCAACACAGGGTCCATTGAATTCAACCCCATCGCTTCATTGGGGTGTATGTGTCTGATCAATGTGGACCCATCCAATTGCACGGCACTTCTAACCAAACATCCATGGAGACCCTTGGCAGCTAAGCGGCAAGAAGAGAAACCATACTGGCGGCATCCACATGGGCAGGCACGAAGTTGAGAACCCCAAGCATGGAGCGCACAAGGGGCAACTCCCTTCATGTTGAGCATGTGTTTGGCGTGCATATTGGAAGAAACCCCGAACGCTTCCAGTTCATGATCATCAAGCATCAATTGTTTCTCATCCCCAACATCCCAAAGCCTAATTTCCGGGATAATTTGTTGCACAGCCCAAAGGTTGTCAAGTGCTTTCCAGGGATACAATTTGATTTCACCCAATTCGGGGGCAGTGAGAAGCCACCAAGCCCGGTGTCTCCTGCATGGCCAAGTCTGGTCAAGGCGCAGCTCAATTTGGGAACAGGTGAAACCGGTTCTATTGCAAAACCCCTGAATCTCTCCTTTGACAAAACTATCTTGGGCTGCTGGCGCAACACATTCCAAGATAACAGCATAGGCATGAAGACACATGGCAGCATTCAAAGTCTTGGTGAGACAATTGGCCCTCGAGTCCAGTGCTCCTTTTCCATCCCCTAAAGATGAATAGGGCTGACAACTGAACCCTGACGCAATCACTGAAGCCCCTCTGGATGCTTTCCATATTTCAACAATGGTGTCCTGCGTTCCGAAATCCCCAACAATTCCCACAGCATCATGAACCTTGGTGTGCAGTGAAACCATATGTTTGTTTTGGTCGACGGCTGTGACCACCTCAAACCCAGCAGCTGTAGCACCCTGGGCCAACCCACCAAAACCACAACACAAATCCACCACGGAATGCAAAGAGGTCCAGGTAGGAACATGATGTCCAAGCACCTGAGTGTCCTTTGTAGCAGAAACAATCGGCATAGGGAATTGCTGACGTAGGCAAACATTGAGGAGGGTGAAAGAGTGAAACCCTCCCGTCAAAAGCCCCTCAAAGGCAAATTTGGTACCACCATACCTTGTCTGCATGAGGTGAGACGAGTGCACCAAGTCAAAGATCAGAACCTTACCAATCAGGTCAAATGTAGCCCCAATGTCAACTTGCGAAAACTCCATGGGATTGCACGACATGGCCAAACGGATGGAAAACACACCGCCCAAAGTTCGGTTGGGGCGGCCGCACCCCTGGCAGGATTTGGGCAAACACGGCTGTTCCAAACCACCAACCAGATGGAGTAGTAATGATAATTCCTAATGATCCAGATTGAACCAAGGACTAGAAGAAGTTTTTCAGAATCCTCTACCACAATCAGCCTCATATGCTCTGCGACTTCAGTCCATATCAAAGCCTACTACAAATGTATAGGAGCGCCTATGTGAACTCCATCATCAGATTGCTGTTTTCGCTCACGGACATACGCTTCCTTGAAAAGGATCTTGTGATGTTTCCGGGTTTCCAGTTGCCAGCTTTCAACGGTTGCTCACAAAACTCGATATTTCTTCAAAGATTCGTGGCATCAGAAAATCATCCCACCAAGTTTTGCATTCAAACACAGCACTTTGGGAGGAATCCCCTAGTATTCAACCAGGTTTTTTTCAATCCTGGCTGCACAGCCTGGATCCCAGGGGTCAAGTCCGGCGCGCTCCGGCTGTACTCCCTACACTTACATCGAGACCCAGTGGTGCCCCCGGCCGCATCGCGTACGAACTGTAAACCCTACTGGCTGCTTCTGGTTGCAAACCAGAAAATGGGGAAATTGCTAGGGATCATTTGTAGAACCTCCCACCCACCAAGAAAAAATATCAACAATTATAAAACTGACCACTATTTCAGGAGGAGTTCACTTTTCTATCGTTTTGGGTGGTCTGCGGGGTCTGCTATGGGTCACAAACATACACAAACCAACACCATCGGACTTTCAACAGAGGAGAATTTGGAATGTAGGCACTTCAACCAACCAAGATATGGATGTTCAACTAAGAATCCTTGGTTGGTTGGTTTCCCCCGGCCTAACATCAACCGGGTCTTTTTTTCAAAACATGCCAAAATCCACGCGGCCACGCTGCCACTCACCATCGGATTCAACTTTCGGTCAAGCCCAGTGGGCGCCCTCCATCATGACCTGAGGGACCCCAAAAAGATGGAAAGTGTGAAAAATCCTCCTGAAATAGTTGTAAGATGTGGTAAGATGTTTTCTGAGTTATACAGTTATACATAGTTATACAGTTATACTATGTTATACTTGTCCATGTGGCTCATGTGTTTTGAAGGCACCTTAAGATCCTTAAGCAGTGATCGTGGTCATGGCCTATAAGTACTGTAGGTTGTATGAATGGGGATTGAATGGATCAATATGGAATTTTCAATCAGATGGAAGACCTTCTGCCCTGTTTCCAAAATGAAATCATTCACCAACCATTCACCAAGATCTATCCTCTTCAACAAAAATTAGAGATTTCTGCATCTTGATGTTTCACATTGTTTAACAGTTTAACCATGTACTTAATATCTTAATCATGGCTATTGAGCAAAGTTTCTGGGTGTTATTCCAATGCATCCCATGCAGGATGTGGACAGGGCTTCACCGGGGGAAAAAAAATTAGATTTTTTGTATTGAATCATATTGAATCATTTCAGAAATGGTTCGCGGCTTCTTTTCTTCACCAAAAAAGCTCATCATTCTGGGACAACCTACCCTCTGGTAAACTAACATAGCTATGGAAAATCACCATTTTTCATGGGTAAATCCACTATAAATCACCATTTTCCATAGCTATGTTAGTTTACCAGAGGGTAGGTTTTCCTGTGTTTCGAAACCTGGGGCGCCCCCGCAGGTGGAGGAGCTCCCAAACTGCCCATGACGCCAGCGATCCCTGCACCCTGGCGGCGCCAAAAACGCAAACCAAAAACCCACAGAAGAAAGGGTGCTTTGGTGATTTGGGGATGGGTCAAAACCCTGGTACCTAGTGAACCCCAAAATAGCTGGTAAATGATGGTAAATGGATGTTCATCCCACTAAAAATGTATCTATAGGTATTGACCCATACCCATTTGTTGGATGTTAAAACCCTAGTGTTTTGGTGAACAATGTGCTGTTTCTTGGATTTTAAATTCCACAAAATTTAAGAGTGATAAATGGTGAGTTTGAATTGTGAGAAAGATGTTGGACTGTGATTGTGGGTGTAGCCAATAAAGATGTGGCTTTAACCATTACCAATACCAAAGATGTGGATGTCAACAAGAATGTGGAATTATCCAACCGACGTGAGGGATTCAAGGAACAAACATTGGGATATAGCCTGATATAGCCAACAATTACATCAATGGTTCAATAGTCTATAGCTGCATTTTGTCATAATTCACCCATCTGAAATGTTGAGTCATCTGGGGCCTGGGGTGGTCATATTATATGTGTATATATATAATTACATATGAAACCATCATCTACGGTGATGCCAGTGAGGTCTCGTTCTACCTTGGCGGAGTCAACAAAAATGATCGAATCCGGCTTTGGCTTTGCATCTTTGTCTTTTTTGTTTAATCTGGGTAAATTATAATATTTCACTAATCTGAATTGTTGGGCCATTTTGGGATGAATCCTCTTAACCAGGATTTCATGTAAATTGGAAACATGTTTTCCAACTTTTTACAGCTCCAGCGTTTACGACTTCGCCCGCAAAGTGTGGTCAACGATCCCATGTGGTCGCGGTTGGATGACTACAGTAGTTGGATGAGTCCTTCCCCATTACAATATGTCTTTGGAGCCAAAAGAATCTGGTTGGTGGTTTCAACCTATACCTACCCCTCTGAAAAATATGAGTCAGCTGGGATAATGAAATTACCAACTGAATGGAAAAAAAAAACAACTTGTTCCAAACCAGCAACCAGGAATTGTGGTGTTACCTCAAACAACCAGCTCTGACACTGCCTCACATGACTCACATGTTGACTCAGACTCACATCTGGAGAAATTATCATAGTTTAATTAATATTTTACAAACCTTAGAAGTTCGGGCCATTTGTTAGTTTTGCCACAAATCATCACTTCTACCCGTCCCACTCCACTCTGAGCGACTGGTGCAGCGCTGGCTCCCTGTGCCACAGAGACAGGCTGCCAATATCCTCGAATCACCGAAGGGTCTTGCCTCGGAGCTGCAATTTGTTTGAGGAAATGCTGTTTCATTCGTTTTTTCCCTTTATGTCTTCGGCATGTTGGCCCAATGTTTTTGGCATATGGTTTCCAATATGTTTGGCATATTATGTTTTCCCACCAATGCCTTTGGCATATTTATTTTTGGCCTGTATTTTTGTGGAGGTCAGAAAAACAGTGTTGGGCATGAAATGTGGAAAATACATAGAAGGCACGTGGTGTAGGGAAACCAACAAATTCGAGTCTTTCCTCCCCAACTGTACTGTTTCAGTGGATAATCGCTAGTGACTCTTTCCTGCTTTGACGGGAACGGCGGTAGTTTCAATCATGCATTTTGGGGCTTCAAGCGCTGGATTTTGGTGGCACAAAGCATGACTCGCCCGTACCCACATAAAGCTTGCATTCACAATCATCCACAGGCATATGCAATCCCAAACATAGATCATACATGAGCCCCCCACCAAGTTAAGGCCCACGTGAACAAATCCTTCAACCAGAGCCGGATTCTTACTGATGGCAACGAAAAGGCTGATTTGGCCGCCAAATCTTTGGCGAGCGATTTCTGATCAAACTTGCCAGTGGTCAAAGATCACATGTCAAAAGCAGTGGATCTGCAAACGCACAGATCAAATCTATGGACTGCTCCGTAGATCCGAACGGCCTGCTGTGTTTCCATGGCTCCTCCAGTTGAAGATTTCGTCACTCGCAGCATTTCTCCAGTTGTGGGTGCGTATCCGATGTTCGACTCAGAGCCAGGACTCACAAGTGTGCAACGCTTCCCAGATCTCGGCCCGTCCCGGGGCGCCATCACTGGTGGGTGGTTGATCCACCCCTCTGAAAAATGATGGAGTGAAAGTCAGTTGGGATGATGAAATTCCCAACTGAATGGAAAATAAAAGCCATGTTCCAAACCACCAACCAGATCAACTTTGGAGCGCAATCAAATCCCACTATGCCAAATTCAAAGAAGCCGCTGAAAATACTGTGATGTTCCCAACCGATTTTGGTAATCCTTGTCCTCAGGCGGTTCGTAAAGGGCTGCGCAAGTACCCGCTTGAATATGCTAAAGCTGTCATCCAGTATTTGCAGCAGGCACAGATTTCAGTTGATTCTGGTCCACAGGCTTGGGATATTCCTTGGACCCTTGTGTTTCTATAGACTTCGCTTCGCAATGTCCATCAGTTATTCAGACCTCGACCTCCAGTAATCTTCACGCACTAGTTTGCCAGTTTCGTGCCAGGGTTGTTCGCCTTTGCAAAGTTCTTCATATTTCTCTTCAGCCTTATACTGCTACCTTCTCGACCAGTTTAACCTGGGCCGCCTCAGCGGATTTGTTGGGAGTTTTTCTCCTGTCGATTCTCCTCGTCTTTGGTTTCTCCTTGTCGATTCTTCCTTCCAGGTTTCGACCTCTATGAGGGTTAAACAGTATGTGTTTATTCCTCTTGATAGCGCGTTGAAAACCTCCCTCGGGTAATCACTCAATTTGCATCATCGCTTCAGTAGCTGAGTTTTCTCGTGCGGACCTCAGTTTTGGACAGCAAAAGGTAACAGTCTCATTTCTTAAAATTTCTTCTGGTATGATATCATATTATATCTTCATATCTTTGCCTGGAATACTCCCATGTGCTGCCTGTCCAAGCTTTCGTAAATTCGTGCACCAAACTCTTGCTGCCACCGGATCTTCGTTCTGTAAAAATCCAATTTCTTTTATGCTGCAAACCCTCCGGTCAAACATGGCTAGCTGGGAGTCCTCTCCTGTAACTGGATGTTTTACTAATATTTTTACTGGGAAAAAAACATGTAAAAACTCATGGACTTTTGCCATGACAACGGGAAAATCCTCATCCCTTGGTGCTTAAGTCAGTCACAAACTTCGGAACCCCACATGGTTTGGAGCTACCCCAAGTTTGAAAAAAAACTTGGAAGTATGGCGACCTAAAATGTGGCAGCAAGGGTGGAGGATTTTGAATGATACTACTGTAATCAAATCATTAAAGTGGGTGGGGGAAATGCTAATTATATAATGTAGTCTTTTTTGCTGGTGACGTCCCAATTTCTGCTGGTGAAATTCCAATTCAAACGATTAAAAAACCGTTTTAAACCGTCAAAACCATATTTGTTCATTCTCGGTCATTGATTTCCCATCAAGTATCGACCTGAAAATTTGCTTTGGAAAATATATGTTTTCAGAATTTTCAGGTACTGTTAATCATCGAACTATGTGCGCCATGTTCCATAGCTATGTAACAAATTCCCCAATTCACTTCGATGACTTCCCAGCGACAGAAAACCTCCATCTGCTTCGAGGATTTATTCGTATCAACTCCATCGACTAGTTCGACATATCTGGTATGTCCCACAAGAAATTCCCATTAAGATCCCATTAAAATTCCATTTAATACCCGTGCATACACATGTTTTTAGTATTAATCCCAATATATTCCCATTATAATCCTATCAATGCCCACTAAATCCCATTCAAATCCAATTACAGAAACTACAGATATATCTGTTGTATCCCACTATATTCTCATGAATATCTGAATATCCCATTAAAACCCCCATACCCTCTGGTAATCAAACACGGGAACTGAAAAGTCTCTATTGAATGACCGTTTAAATGAGAACATCATTAGAATAAATGCTTAATTGTGGGTTTAATCTCATGAAAATCCCATTAAAATCCCATGAAAATCCCATTAAAATCCCATGAAAATCCCATTAAAATCCCATGAAAATCCCATGACAATCCCATTAAAATCCCATGAAAATCCCATTAAAATCCCATGAAAATCCCATGACAATCCCATGAAAATCCCATGAAAATCCCATGAAAATCCCAGGGCATCCCCAGTTGTTGTGGGCGCAAACTTCACGACTCGGCTTCGCCACGGGAAGAGCGTGGAGTCATCGAAGGCCCACCCACGACCATCCGCCAGACGGAGGTAGATGCGGCCGTCCGCACCCATGAGCTCCTCGAGCCGGGGAAAAAATGGATCTGGGGCCGTAAAAAAGATGGGATTTACCCTCTGGTAAACTAACATAGCTATGGAAAATCACCATTTTTAATGGGAAAATCCACTATTTCTATGGCCATTTTCAATAGCTATGTTAAATTACCAGAGGGTATGAAGCAGCTATGATGGATAAGAATGTGGATCATAGGCAGGTTTTTTTAATGGATTGTCATAGTGGATTATTATGGATTACAGCTATCAACCTTCATGAAATTGGGGAAAATGAAGAGGAATCATGGGAAAATCATCATTTTTATGATATGTTGACAATGAAATAACCTCCTAAGAACCATTTCCCAGTTCATTGATCACTCCTCCACAACCCCTGATTCATTGACCGTTATTTTCATCACGTATCTATCACATTTGTTCTTATTGCCGACAAATGAAAATTGTGCTTGATAAGTGATGAAAAAAATAAGTGGTTAAGTACGATGTATCCACCAGAAAAAGGTAAGCGATTAGTAACGTCCTAAACATTATAGATGACTACTAATTTTGATGTTAGTTAGTGGTCACTATACGTAGAATAATGTCCTTCATATAATAATGTTTATATAGTGGTGAATTCACGAACGTGCCATTCACTAAACATTAGTTCTGGTTGGTGGTATACCTACCCCTCTGAGAAATATGAAAGTCAGTTGGGATGATGAAATTCCCAACTGAATGGAACAATAAAATCCATGTTCCAAACCACCAACCAGAAATCCAATGATTCAGCTACCCAAATTGCTATGGTTACAACTATCACCCCCGGTTGGGTTTCTATGGAAAGTCATAAAAGTCATGTTCCAAACCACCAACCAGAAATCCAATGATTCAGCTACCCAAATTGCTATGGTTACAACTATCACCCCTGGTTGGATTTCTATGGAAAGTCATTTTTAAGCCATGTTCCAAACCACCAACCAGTCATTATTAACCATGATTAACCATCATTAACCATCATTAACCATGTTTATGCTTGGTTTTCCCACAAATTACCATTTCAAATAGGAGGACCCAGCTGACTTCTTCTCCACTGATGCCTCAATTCACGTGGTGATCAAATCGGGAAATCTATAAATCGAGGCTTTTAAATGGCACACCGAACCCAGTGGGTACCTGAATGAAACCATTGAAATTTCTTGAAATCTATCATTGAAATCTATAAGTTTGATAAAAACTCACAAAAAAATGAATTGATGAATTTGACATAGTATGACATAGTTTGATCATGTTTGACCATTTTTTTGACCTATTTCTTTCAGTCGTTTCAGGACCTGGTGAGTTCCTAGGTTTTCCAATCACGGATCCTCGGCGGCGGCGAAGGTGGCGTTTTGACACAGGGTTTCACCAGTTCTCGGTGCCTGGCTGCAGATTCTTCGGGGAGCGTGGCTGGGTGTTGCCTACCCTCTGGTTATGTCAAAATAGCTATTGAAAATTGCCATAGAAATAGTGGATTTTCCCATGAAAAATTGCCATTTTCAATAGCTATGTTAAATTACCAGAGGGTAAGCCAGGTGATTTTCCCATCAAACATCCTGTAAAAATGGGCCAGCGAAATCCGTGTGTCACCAGTTGATAGATGGTAAACATCCCATTATGAAAACCATAGTTGATAGTTTTTTTAAACCATAGTTGATGAAGGTTAACATGAATATTAACCATAGTTATTTATAGCTGGTTGGTGCACAACGATGATCCTTGAAACCGTTGAAACCCCAAACTTCACTAAAATTCGATGATATGGGGAGTCAATTGAGTCAATGATAATGTAAACCAGGGATTACTGATCCCTTCGGAAGACAGCATTTTCCACAGTGAAAAACCGAGGTTGCGCCAACAGGCGCAGGGCTGGCGTCAGCTGGCGTAGCAGGATCTCCCCAGTCTGGGTGAAACTTCACGGCGCAGGGCACATCTGCCGAGCATCCTTGGTCTCTCCTCAACATGGTTAATATATGGCTAATATATGGCTATTATATGGTTAATGATCTTGAATAATATGGTTTATCAATGATTACTGTTTGGTGGTATACCTACCCCTCTGAAAAATATGAGTTCGTCAGTTGGGATGATGAAATTCCCAATATATGGAAAAACAAAAAGGGTTCCAAACCACCAACCGGTTGTTGTTTCTCCCCCTGATTTGTTTGGCTCCATTCCCGCCGTTGCTAAACCCAAATTCATCTTGATATTCTTTTCTCATTGGCTACCCTGCAGCGCGCGCGACGCGTGCTACACATTGCTACGCCCTGTACAACGAAGTGGGACGCTCTACCGCTGGAGCGTCGAAGATTGGTGCGGAGTCGAGAGCCTTCAACCTAGGGATATCGACCATGTCGTGGGAACCAATCTGGCTGATGGTTAGGCCAGGCTCCCCAAAAGGTGCGCGCCTGGTCTGACAAGTAAAAGGCTGGACTTTTAGATGAGGGTTGATTCAAATGTTTATCGCATATACAGCGGTTGAATTCTATTTGTTAGAATCATGAATTGTAGAAGAATGAAGTATTTATTCAATGGATTGGTTTGTTCGGGAAAATCTTAACCGGAATCCATAGATTTTCCCATTAAATCTGGGGCTTTCCTGTAAATATTCCCTTAAACCAATCCATTGATTTATACATCTTTGACACCACCGTTGCCAACCTACCCAAGGATCTCCATCCCCTTCATCCATCCAACTTCTAACACGTCTAAACCGTCCCCTCTTCAGCAGCTGAATAGGGCTTTATCAGCCAGCGCTGTTGTTTTACAATATACCCAAAATGACTACCCTCTGTCTGGTAAACTAACATAACTATGGAAAATCACTATCTTTAATGGGTAAATCAACTATAAATGGGCCATTTTCAATAGCTATGTTAAATTACCAGAGGGTAGGTCCACTAATTACATTCCACTGGGTTTTTGTGGAGCAGCATGTCGAAATTGGGGAGACTCCTTGCCCGAAAAAGCCGCCAAGCATCCCCCCTTCAGCTTGTCGAAATCCAGCAGCATAGCCTCGGCAAGTTCGACACCAGCACTGTAAGCGTCACTCACCGAAAAGCCGCGGGCCCAGTCGCCTCCGGCACGGTGAGGTCCATGAATGTAACCACCACTCATTCGATGGCGGAAATTAGGGTTGGATGTCTATACATGGTTACATGGTTCTGGGCAAATTATCATAATTCACTAACCTGAAATAAGGCCATGATGCCATGGCATGTTCAGGGTCAGTGTATCAGTGGAGTCGACATGAAAAAGACCAGATTTTGTTGGATATAGTATAATATTATATTGCAATAATTAAATTTAATTGATCAATATTAATCATAATTAGTTGATTTTTTGGACATGGATATAATGGGTACTTGTTGGTTCCAAACTGCAAGTTGGGCGATATTTTGCACGCAGCCTCGAAAAATGCACACGGAGTAGAATCACAAGCTGCTAACCAAAAGACCAGAAGACGCCAAAGTACGCAGGGTGTTTGGCAAAAACACACCTTTGAGGATTTGCAAATCTTCATGAGCTATTGTCAAGCTCTCAAGACTCCTTGGAAGGTTCACTCCTTCTAGGCTCTGGTTGAACCTAGGGCCGAATGTCAAGCTCTGAAGATTGCTTGGCAGGTTCACTCCTTCTAGGCTCTGGTTGAAGCTACCGCCGAATGTCAAGCTCTGAAGATTGCTTGGCAGGTTAGCTCCTTCCAGGCTCTGGTTGAAGTAATGCCCGAATGTCAAGCTCTGAAGATTGCTTGGCAGGTTAACTCCTTCCAGGCTCTGGTCGAAACAAAAGCCGAATAACAAGATCTGAAGATTGCTTGGCAGGTTAACTCCTTCCAGGCTCTGGTCAAAACACCAGCCGAATGTCAAGCTCTGAAGATTGCTTGGCAGGTTCACTCCTTCTAGGCTCTGGTTGAAGTCATGGCCGAATGTCAAGCTCTGAAGATTGCTTGGCAGGTTAGCTCCTTCCAGGCTCTGGTTGAAATCATGGCCGAATGTCAAGCTCTGAAGATTGCTTGGCAGGTTAACTCCTTCCAGGCTCTGGTTGAAATCATGGCCGAATGTCAAGCTCTGAAGATTGCTTGGCAGGTTAACTCCTTCCAGGCTCTGGTTGAAATCAGGGCCGAATGTCAATCTCTGAAGATTGCTTGGCAGGTTCACTCCTTCTAGGCTCTG
>Ga0126342_10000894_pt1 | contig 37705 bp, 38 predicted proteins | sample Cyp1metagenome_FD_92528 | JGI IMG/M metagenome (GOLD analysis project Ga0126342, IMG submission 92528) | Coral microbial communities from Lord Howe Island, Old Settlement Bay, Australia - Cyphastrea 1 metagenome | ecosystem: Host-associated > Invertebrates > Cnidaria > Coral ... | reverse complement strand
GTCGGTTTCGGGTTTCGGGTTTCGGGTTTCGGGTTTCGGGTTTCGGGTTTCGATCGGTCCTGGGGAAGTTAAGTCTTCAGAGTCGGTTTCGGGTTTCGGGTTTCGGGTTTCGCTGGTCGAAACCAACTCTGCAGACCTCTCTCCGGATCACGTCTCAGCCAAGTTGTCCACAGAATAATGGGGTGAAATCAGATTTAAAAAACATGTAAAATCTGAGATAATCAATCCAGGATGGGATGATTCAAGATGAGTGGTTTTGAGTGTAGGTTACGGTAGGTTAGAGGAGACTCCATTTATCCAGGGTTGACTATGAGCTCCGAACAGGGCGGATCGTGCTGGTGGTCTCTTGATGTATGGTATCCCATCCATGAAGCTGGACAAGATCGAGAAGGTCCTCCGTCGCATCAAGCTGCTTCAGCAGGCTCGCCCATTCCACCTACTGTAGAAGCTGTTGGTGGGCGCAGCTCAAGGCTTTGAAATGCCCCTGCCAGGAAGGTATCGTCTTCAAATGCAACACGGAAGTTGGTCGGGATGTCTCTCTTGGCAACTTGATTATCTTGATTTGGATGTTTTGCGCACAGATGGCACCTTTGGACATGTTGAAGAGAGACCATGGTAGTCGTGGTAGATGAAGACATTCGATGGCATTTATATAAGTGACCCAGCTCCCCCAATTCGGGCCACAATTCATACCAGAGACATGGATTTATGCGGTGCAATTGTTTTGATATTTTGTGCACAGCAAAAAGTGGCACTTGGCCAAACATGAGGTTGACTGCTGAGCACATCCCCGTGAATTTATCTTGGAGGTCTCCCTGTCAAGAAGAATTGAAGATGAAAGATGGGCCAGAATAGGAGACAAATGTGTTGCAAACATGGGGATTTATATGGGGATTTATGGATTTAATGGGACTTGATGGGATTTAATGGGCCTGTGGCAAGTCATGCTTCCTTGTGTTCAAGGTGACCTGTGCAATAAGAACGATGCGGTGATCATGGCCACCGGTGCTACGATGTGGCGCGACATGCGCAGCACTGAGAATCGACAGTTGGGCAACGTGGTCCAGGCACCTTGTGTTGGGAAACAGACATGATCGAAGGAAGTTTAGAAGTCAAACTTCCGACAATATGGACAGATGAAAAGCAGAGGTGGGAAGAGTCAGAGAAGAGGAGAAAAGAAGAAAGAAGATCAGGGAAGAGAAAGAGTCAGAAGACGGAAGATGCAGGTGCGCGAAAAGGTAGCAAAGTCGTGAAACACTGTGTTTTTCCAATGATTTGTGACTCTGGAGGGTCGAAAAGTAGGCTCGCAAAAGCGGCGGGTGCGGAGCCATCTGGCCAGATGAGAGATGAAAAATTGCACGCGGTTGTGGCGTGAAGAACGCCCCGAAGTCAAAATGTACAAAACGCACCAGGTCCGGACCACTTTTGCAAGTTGAGATGTCGAAAAAGTGCACGCCGTTGTGGCGCGAAGCACATTTCGAAGTCAGAAGTGCAAAAAACTGAGGGGGCACAGAGCACTTTTGGACGTTCAGATGTCGTTGTGCGTGGCAGGCGCAGGGGATTGCGCACCTTGTCAAAAGTGAGCAAAACGTGAGGGTTTTGTGGCAGTTTCAACTACAACCACTACATTCCACTACACTACACTGCATTACACTACATTTCACTACAACTACAGCTACAGTTACAACTACAACTTCACTGCATTACACTTCGCTACACTTTACTGATTACAGTACACTACAGTACACTACCCTACACTCAATTGCACTACACTACACTACCCTACACTGCACTACACTCCACTACACTACGCTCAACTACACTTCACTACACTACACTCCACAACGCTACACTACACTCCACTACACTACACTACACTCAAGTATATTACACTACACTACACGACACGACACTACACTAACTCCAGCTACAACCACAACCACAACTGCAACTGCAACTGCAACTACAACTACATTACACTACACCACACCACACCACACCACACTACACCACACTGCACTGCACTGCACTGCACTGCACTGCATTACACTCCTTTACACTACACTACACTGCATTACAGCAACTACAGCTACTACAACTACGCTATTTTACACTGCACTACACTGGACTACACTACACTACACTACCCTAGATTACACTACCACCACAAATGCAACTGCCACTACACTACACTAACTACACTACACCACAACTACAACTCCACTATGCTACAATTGCAACTACAGCTGCGCTACACCACACTACATCCAGCAATTGTGGGTGAGGTGACCGAGCAGGTGACCACTGCAACCATTGCAACCACCCCAAAAAAACACAGCTCCAACCACCTTTCAGTCCATCAGTGGATTCGCTCTGTCCGGGACTCACAACAACCGACCTCTCCTATAGGTTTTCTATTTTTGAAACTTCTGCCGCCGCCTTGTGCGGTACTACTGGTATGAATCATATGAAGTCGTTTCTGATGAGCTGCTTTTTATGTTTCATGATGTTTAATGAATATTAATCGATCATTTTGATTTATATGATTTTGGTTCACTTTCACTTTAAGAAGGAATGGGAAGTCGGCATTGGAAAAGTCACTTTGGGAAATTCGGACAAATTTCATCGGGCCGCCTGGATGTGCTTGTTGAGCGAAACATCGCCTGCCAGGCCATGGAGTTCCTCACAGCTCCTTGGAAGCGAAGTTCAGCGAAGTTCAGCAAAATTCAGCACCCAAAACGTGTTTTTTTTTAAGCGCTCCCAATCTCATCCGGTTTCATCCTGGTTTCCTGACTTCCCAAGATAGCTACAAGCTTTGGGGGTTCTTACTTCTAGGATCTGTCACCATCGCCCGAACTTTATGGGCAGTAGAATGTTGTCCAGCTTGTTTCCAAGTCTGTTTCCTGTTTTGTGGTCCGGCATGTGGCCTGAAGCGCATGTCTCTCAGCTTGTTTCCCATGGTTGTGTGGAGTGTACGAGAAAGGTGTGTACACAAACTGATAAACAAGAAGTTGCCGACTTCCTTTTGCATTCTTTTCTGGTGTTTAAAAAAGTGATCCATGGAGTCATGGAGATCCAATTTCCATATGGAGGATCCAGTAATATGAGCACTCTTTTTGAGTTGTCCACTCGCTCGGGCTGCTAGGGCTCGGTCCTCTCGGATCTGCAGAAATTTTACAGATCTCTGACTTGCCGTTCGAAGGCGACCCAGAGGAAGAACTTGGACACCGAGATGGGTCTGAAGAAAACGGACGTGACAAATTATGATGTCCAGGACAAGAGAGTGGCAACTTGGCGCTGCAGTTTACATGGCCCAAAGGACCAGGGTGCTAAAAGCATTGGACTGCCTTCAATTTGTTGGCACTCTTACATGAATTGTTTCAGAGCTCCATCGGAACTCCAAGAGCATGTGCTATCCTTGTCCTTTGTTTTGCAGTGGAACGAAGCTAGGCTCAGAAACCAGACTGTGGACTGCGCTGTATTCAGCCATGTTGAGGTTGTGATCGGTGGTGGGGACACAGCGGTCGACTGCGTTGGCACAGCCATCCGTGTCTTGATAAAATTGAGCGTTGAATTATAGGTGTGTGGGTTAAAGTGTAAAATCCAGCGAGCAAGCAAAATTGGGCCACATTATCTGGATCAGAACCATCAAATTTCTTGGGGTACAGTAGGCACTGACTTTAGCATACTTTAGCTATGAAAATAAATACCATAAATACCTATGAGACCATTAGCATGCGAGATTGAACATCCATCCGGCTATTGTTGTGCGAAAACCACAGTATCCTGGTTGTGACCAAGCCATAAAAGCCATATTTCCATCCCAGTTCTTTTTTCCTATCCCCATTCGACATCTAATCCCGAAAGCAAGGCTTGGGTGCCAAGAGCGTTCTGCAGTTCTCACGCCGTGATGAAGCTCCCACAGGCGCGACCGCACTGCAGTTGGCATGGCACAGGACTCACATAACAGGAACTACAATCCACTACAATGTAGTCTAATATGACTAAGGTGGTAGTATAAGCACGTTTCAATTCTATCTTCTGGTACATCTTGGCATGTCGAATGCACAAATTCTGCTGATGTATCCCCTCCGTACGAGGCAGATCGAAGCACACTCCATGGCCTTGCTGGGCGGACTGTGGGGTTTCGGGTGGAGGGCAGTGGCAGACCCGACTTTTTACATCTAGACTCTATCATCGTTGTAGTGGCCAAATGAAAGATATGAAAGCGAGATGTTGTACATTTTCCAATGCTATTGCAACATCAAAATGGTCATCAGATAGAAGAATTTAAAGGTTCTTTCTTACTTATATGAGTAACCGACAAAATTATTTTGGCCTTGTGGAGGGGTGCGCAAAACCTTCATTACCGATAGGGGACGACCCTATGTTGTGCATGAGTCGCCTCAAAGTCTGTGAAGGCAGAAATCCTCACTACCGATGATAGGGGACGACCCTAATTTGCGCATGGCACCAAATGAACAAGTATATATATATAATATATATATAATATATATATATATATAATATATATATATATATATAATATATAATATATTTATAGTTTCGTCCGCCATTCATATAATGGGAGCAGGCAATCTGGAAGACTTTGTGACACCTTCTCTTCCAGAGTCTTTCACTCATTTGCTCGCCAATAGACTCTTGCTTAAATCTCAATTCAAAAGTGGCATTTTGCCTTTTTGTCAAGTCCACTCCTACTCCAAGCAAATCTGCGAAGTCTGGGATTACACATTGCAGAAAGATCCAGTTGTATTATTGTGCTGTCTGCACAGACAAGTATACAAATCTTGATGATTTTGAAAGCTCCAACGTAGACGCAGACACGGCCCCTTTTCTGCTCGTGGCCAGGACACCTACCGTGTGGACTACGCGCACTCCGAAGGGCAGGCAGCCCTGGGACGTGACCCGCGTGAGTATTTGGTGCAGACGAAGAGCTTCCGGGCCAGCGCCAAGGACAGCAGTGGACATGGACAGCGGGAAGTTTCTGCCATCATTTTCATTTTGGCAGATCTTGACATTCTGCAGATTCCTAGACTCAAAATTTGACATTTTGCTTTGCAGTTGAAAGCCTTGGCTGCTCCAGGACCCATCGAAGGTTGGTGCTGTCGTGGCAGCCAAGCTGACTCCTGCTGGCAAGGACGTCAGTGGGGACCCTTTTGGTTAGACAGTTGTCCTTGGGTGGCAGGTTGGGATGTGCGACTTCTCCAGACTCCAGTTGTTTGAAACGAAGTATGACAGTTGTTATAGTTGTGAGGTACTTTTGAACTTGTTCAGCCCGTGGGGGTGCTGTGGAGCGACACGCTCCCATATTTAAATGAGACTTTTACTAGCTACTAGCATCAAATCAAGAGTTTCTTTCAATTTTGTTCGACAACTTCTGCTGCATCTGCACTGAAAACTCGATAGATTTCCACCAGAAACTTGGAAGGAGATGGGCACAGTGGACTACCCCGCAGAGTTGGTGATTTTGGCCATGGGCTTCACTGGTCCTGACAAGGCTGCGAGATGCAATGTGTGATGCTGGCGACATCAGAAAAGTGAGAATTAGAGATTCCCTACCCATGAATTGTCAAATGCGCACAATCCGTTACTGCATGTTCGGTCACAATAGCTGGCTTCCAAGGTTATCGATCCTCAGAACCAGCTGTCACGCGACCAGCATTCCAACTTCAAGGTGTGGCTCTTGCAGTGCTCTTGTCGCAAACATATTGCAATGTGGGCCCTGTCACAAAGATTTCTGGGATGCAACTTCCAACTTTGCATCAAAGATCATCAAAGATCATCAAGCATCATTTGCTGTTCCACCAGCTCATGGCATTCCCAGCACAGGCTGCATATGGAGAGTACCAAGCTGAAAGCGCGCCGTGGAGTAACCTCTACGCGTGTGGCGACTGCCGCCGTGGTGCCTCCCTGGTGGTGACTGCCATCGCCGAGGGCCGTGACTGTGCGTCCCGTGTGGATGCCATGCTGATGGGCACCACCACTTTGCCCCGTGCTGCTCCGCTGGCTGCCAACCCAACCTTCTACCAGATGCCACAGAAGGTGAGCAATACGCAAGCGTGAAATCTTGTGAATATGATCAGGAATATGGTGAGGAAAACGGAATACGGAATACGAAGTCAGGTAAGGAAAAGGATGAAAGAGGTTTGACTGCGGACCAACTACGGGTTCCCGAAATAACTTGACCTTTCATGTTTCAATATCTCCACAACCGATGACACACACTGTGCAGGGCATGGAGCAAGCTGGTTTGGTCAAGAGACATCTGCGAAAGTGCCTTGGACTCTAGTGATCTTTGAAGTTTGTCAAGTTGGTTGAAGTCAGCTGTTACAGTAGATATCAAAGGACTGTCTTTGTCGATCCAGATTCGATGGAAAACGACGAACCTCACTGCCAATGGTCTCTCTTGACATCTTAAAGTCACGGGTGTCACAACGGTGTCACACCACAAAGTCTTTAGCTTTTGCCGAAGCCTCTACAACCGGGAAGGATTCTGAGTATTGGCTGAGACTTCACCCAGTGCAGGAGTGTGCAGGAGCTGGCTTGTTGACTCTTGTTGACTCTTGTCGACTCTTGTTGACGTTCCTGCCAACACTCTCTTTGCTATCAATCATTATCAATCATTATCAATCATTATCAATCATTATCAATCACTATCATCAAAAATGTGTGGGCTGATAGTTTGTTGATGAATTACATTTCTTTCCCAAGTGGTGGATGCATGGGTGCCTATCCATCAGCTAAGTTTTTAGGCTATGAGCACCAGGTTCCCAAAATGAATAGAGGCAATCCCGTGTCCAAGACAGCAACAAGTTGCCAGAAGACCAGCTTTTGGACCTTTTGGTAGCTTGGCTAACTTGGCTGACCCTCAGCACCAAATGTCGCCAAGGCATCATCAGGTGACACAGGTGTCAGATGCCTTCGAGAGAGGTCTGCTAGTGGAAAATGTAAAGGAGCCTGAGGCTGAAGGAAATTTGGAGGCCGCACGGAAGGGTCGATCTTAGGGGAGAGAGAGTCACTCAGCGGCTTGCCAAGACTGGGAGAAATATTACTTGACCAACTGCATCCAAACATACAACCAATTTTGTTGCAAAATTGCTAAGTTTTCCGCCCAAACAGATCCCTTGCAACTTTAAAATTGAATTTCTAAAGATCAATAAAACTTAGAAGAGACATCCAACCCCTGTAATTCACCACGTTATAAAACACATGACGAACTATAACTATGAAGTCGTCAGCACGCCAAGAGGCCGAGCCAGAACCTCCGGTGGTGGCCAAGACCGAAACTCCTGCACCAGTTGCCGCGCCACCTGCTGCCGATCCGCAAATCGCGGCAATGCAGTCGCAGGTGTCGGCCGGGTGCTGGGTCCCCCTAGGTCCCCCTAGGTCCCCCTAGGTCCCCCTAGGTCCCCCTAGGTCCCCCTAGGTCCCCCTAGGTCCCCCTAGGTCCCCCTAGGTCGTTTTCTCTGGATCTCCCCGTGGGTCCGCGCAAGTCCCCGTGGTGGTCATGTGTCCCCGTGGGTCCCCGTGGGTTCCCCTAATCCCCCCGCGGTCCGCCTGGATCTTCAGGGAGAAGTTCCATATGACACGATCCCAAAGATGGTGAGAAAAGAGGCTTAGGGATCAAATTCACAAAGCAGCTGCCAGGTCACCATGATGTCCCTCTGCATTGGAGGCCTTTGCCTCCTGTTCCTCGCTGAAAAGTCACGAGCGACAGTGGCGAAAGGTTATTTAGAAATATTTAGAATACTTCAACAGGAAATTCATACTTGAGCCCATAGTTAGCCGTGGTTGTACAGGTATTAGTCATTTTTTCTCTGGAGCATCAGTTTCCGTTTCTATAGTTTTCTCTTTTCTGTAGTTTGCCATGTCTCTTTCACTCTATGTATTGATGGAAACTCCCGATTGGATTTTGTGGCCCAGGAATGCTGGCTTGGTCATTGCCTTGGTTCGCTCCAAGAAGTAGATCCTTGGTCCCATCGAGGCGGGGGTTGGGCCAGCGCTGCCGGCGCTGCCAATTTGTTTTGAGCCTTTCAGTGATTTTTTCCTGGACGATTGGTCTATCATCTAAAAGTTATGGGGAGACTGTTGATGGGATGTTGATCCAGAGTGATTTCCGCTACCCAGAGGTGTCAGCCACCCGCAGTGAGCTGGCTCACTTTGGCGATGTGTGCAAAGTCAGTCAATTTTCTCGCCTAATCTTCCGGCAGCATACAGCCAATGCTGCCTTTGACGTTCTTTAACAGAGGAACGAAGAACAACTTGTTTGATTTTGATGAACGACTCGAAAGCTCAATGGCCAATTTAAGGATTCAATGCAGCAGTCAAGTTCTTTTTGTGTTTAATTACTTAGAAGAACCCGTCCCACCACAGAGAATAGACTTAATAGACCTTCAACTGGTTGTTGGAATCAAAGAAGCTGGTGCTCGTCATTATATTTTGATACCATTGATACCATTGATACCAGCAATTATTTGAGGTGAAAGTGTCAATCACTGGAGCCAGTGACCATTGTACAAGTACAGACATTGTGTTGGCCAGCAGTACATGATGATTCCAGTAGATTTCACATTGTGCATGGCATTTCCAGGTGTCTTGGATCAGTAGCAGCAAGAACATATGTCACATTCCAACTTCTGACGGCACTTTCGGACACCCATTCCACCTTCAACCATTCACTCCGCTTTCGGAGTTTGGAACTTGATCTGGTAGAGTAGGGAGAAGAAGTCCGGGATTGATCCGATCATGGTTCCAGCCTCCATGCAAAAAAATGCCAACTTTCTCACTGCAAATTGTTGTGTCATTTGGTTGTAACTTGCGTCGTGCGTGATACTTGGCACCTGCAACATCATCAACATCTCTTCGCTTGAACTCCCAGCAAACATGTATCAAATACCAAGCTGATTGCCAGTGCTTTCGGGTTGCATTGGTTCGCATGATCCATGAAGCAGACAGTGCTGCGCAAGCTACTGACCTGGTAGTCTTGGCGACAGCTCTTTGGGAGCTGCTGTGCATCAGACTCAACCTTGTGACCTTGTAACAAAAGAGTAGAATATTTTCACACATGATGCTGCCTTTCTTTCTCTCAGCTCCCACGCTCCCGCGCTCCCGCGTTTCGGCGCTCCCGCACACACTTGTGGTGCAAGGCATTTTTTCCAATTTCAGCTGCCCCAGTGCACTCTCAAGCTCACGCTAGACCAACTCGAAGGAATATGAAAGAATAGATTCTGACTCCACCTGGCCTAGGCACTCAAGATGTTTTTGCTCTATGCAGTCTATGCACCTTTGTAATTGCACAATGAATCATACTGACATAACGGCAGTAGAGCAGGAGTGTTTTTTCTTAAACGATCTGCATGTGCACTGGGGTGCGAAGCATTTTCGCAGGGAGACTGACGAAGCGGTCCCGCCTCCGAGAACGCTTCAGCTGGAAATAGACATAGGTCAGGTCTGTCCCCTTGGCTGGCTCGACATTAGCTGGAAGGTGCAGCTCAGCATAGCCTACTCAGGAAGTTGACACGGTTCAGATTCTTATATAATATTAATATATATATATATATGTATATATATATAAAGATTCTTGAGTATATAAAGAAGTACTTTTTGTAACTCTTGGAAGGTGAAACCTCATACAAGTGAGAAGTCTGCTTTTCTGACCCTGACGGGCCATCATCAAAAAGTGTACGCATCAACATCGATCTAGCATAGGCAGCGTTCGGCAATTGGATACCATAATTGAATCTCAAAGTTTGATTGATCATAATCAACAGGAGAGCAGAATCTCGCCATGTATCTACACTTTTCATCCATTTTGCTGGTGTTTGAAACACGCTGGAATTTCCTTTTGATAGGCAAGGTCATGAAGATTGGAACTGCGGCAATCTCCAGGGTTTTCTGACTAAGAGCATCCATCAGCTATTACGACAGGGTCAGTATGTCAACATGCGCGTATGTGAATGCATGCACTATCATTAATCATTGATGAACAGGGGCTTATGGCAAGCGAGGTCACTTCCGTTGTCATTGGTTACCGCAGTTGGAACACGGTAGAACACGGTGTAAGCATATTCTATTTCTACATCATTTGAGAGCCAGATGAGAGGGCTAAAAGGCCTGCTTGATTTTATAATATCACAGATAAGGTGTCGCCATGTGAGAAAAGTGCGACAAATGCCGTGGTTTTTGAGGTGGCACAAGAATCTGCCAATGGGGTTTGAAACGCTGATGCATTGATTCGTCTCAGAGGTTTCTATGCGTGTTCTGCCATTGAGGCTCTGTAAAGGAGCATGTTTCACAGTGTTTGCAATCCGATTTAACCAAATCACAGCAGCTTCATGACATCACTTCAATCGCGTCAAGCATTGATACTCTATGCAGAAGTTGGAAGATCCTCCAGTCTTGGCAAAATCATTGCACTGCTTCACTGCCTTGTATTGCATCAGACCTTTGGACAATTTTCAATTAGAATCATGTTGGAAGCAAGCTGCTCGGCAGTGAAGTCTGGGCTATGCGGATCAACCTGGGTTCTGTCGACAAGCTTATCCCCACATGATGCTTGGGGATGGGTATGGTGCCAGAAATTTGCATCTTTACAGATCTTTACTATATTTGTGTGTAGTTATGTGCAGGCACAATTTTATCCTTAAGGGTACATCCCCGCATAGCTAAGTCATGCGGGAGAATTTCAGTACTCTATGCTTGTTGAAATGGGGTTGCATGAATTGCATACGGATGTATAATATAATGTAAGTTCTTGGCCAAGTGCCGTGATCGGCTTCCACTATAGAGATGTTGTTGGTTGCGCTCACAGGTTATGCATGACATCCACGGAGAGTAGACCTGATCCCTTTGTCTCCTTCTAGATGCCTTTAAATATTTTCGATTACAGGAATACGTACAAAGTACAAACTATTCAACAAACATGCGAAGACATAGGTAATTAGTGTAAATACACACACACATATATATATATAAATAAATATACCTAGAACTTCCTGTTTCCATATTTTCTGCCTGGGCAGAAGTCTCTACCTTTGCATTTTGCCCGAGGTTTTTTTTCCCCCGCCTGAAGGGGTTTTGGCCCAGGTTGCTTGATAAATATTTTTTCAACAAGATTTCAAATTGCAACACGTGTTTATGTTGCTAAAGAGTGCTAATATTGCCTAGATTCAAGATTCCGCCCTCAGGCTGGTTTTTTGCCCGAACCATTGTTCAGGCTGATAAAACAGCTGAGGCTGAAATTGTGGCCGGAATGAAGATCTGAATCTAGGTACATACATACGTATATATATATACATACGTATGTATATGTATATATATATATATATCATATATATATACATACATGATATATATCATATATATATGATATATATCATATATATATATGATATACATGATATATACATACATACATACATACATGCATACATACATACATACATACATACATACATACATACATACATACATACATACATACATGATACACATATACATCTATATATATATGATATACATATATGATTCACATATATATATATATATGATATATATATATATATATGATATACACATTTTATCCGCATCTCATATTCTAATCGTTTTTTCCCAGGCAGTTGAGGGATCCGTTGTGCGAGCTCTGAGGTGCCACTTCAGCTTCTGGCAGCACCTTTGGCTACCGCCCGGGTACCGAGAAAGTTCCATTGAGCTGAGGCAATGAAACAAATTGACATTCGCAACTTAAACAAAATTTTATGAAGCTGAGAAGATCTGAGAAGATCGGAGAAGTTTTCAAAAGTTTCATGGTTGAAAACAAATGCAACATAGTGCAAAACTTTCACCTTAACCTCATCGAAACTATACTAAGTGCATAGACACATCTTGGAAAGAGCTGGAAATGACAAACACAGGAAATTCAACAAACCTGGCGGACCTTTTTGCCGTTTTCTTTTGGTGGGTGTTCTACTACAGCACGACAAGCTCGGTGCACAAAACGTGGGTGATTTCAACATGCTCAGTTACCAGAAACCAATGTAACTAATGTGTAACTAAGGATGTAACTAAGTTGATACCAGAAGGCCATTCAAGCAACACCAAAACACATCTGAGGAGGGAGACGGAGAAAGACTTCAACATCTTCAATGTTTTCTAACCTAAACCTGGTTTTCTAACCTAAACTCCAGGTTGTGGAAATTTATCTGTCAGAATAATATAAAATGGCAGGGTACGTAATAGTGAGTTTTGACACGCTCGCACACAGAGGTACTTGCCTTTATATGCAAGCTGTCTTCAAACCACCGTTTATTTTGCTACTATTTTGACAATATACTATATTGTATAACAATCAAATAATTTAACTACCTCTCTCTGCTGTTCTCCTGATAGGCCTGAATCATTGTGAATCATGCTGAATGCAAGCAAAGCCGTGAGCAAAGCCGTGAGGTGCAAATGCAACAAATGCAACTGCTTCTTCCAATTTCCGAGCCTCGGATTGCTCGATCGTCCGACGGCCTCTGTGGTCCATGGAGATCCCTACGGATTCCTACGAGCTACACAATTTGCACCTCTTTTGAACTCTTTGACCCTTTGGACTCAAAGATTTTACTAGGGATTCAGGGATTGGAGGCAGCAGAATCAACTTTTGTCAGGATTGAAGCTGGAATCTACACTCCTAAGGTGAATTTTTCTTGATATTCTTGGTGAATAGGCAAGTACATTGACTCAATTTTCAAGCTTCCCCAATACTTGCGCTGAACATTCTATCAATCCAAGATGGACCCCTTCCAATGCCAGCGCTATTTCCATCCAAGACTGCTTTGGAACTCTATGGTCTTGACTGAGGAAGCACAACTGGTACCTTCGTGGGTTTCCGTGCGCATTTGGGGGGCTTCAGGGGACAATTGTGCCAGCATCTTTGAGTGTGGGCCAAGACTTTCCATCCGAGTTGCAAGCATCAATGGGTCGAACATCGAAAGAAGACCTGCGAAGTTTATACCTTGGCTGCCAGCATCCATCCATGATGAAATGGTATAAGAGCGAACATATTTTATGGTTCAGCAGACCATTTCATGACATGGGATTACGAACCTCAACATCTTTTGGGTTCCGGCGAAGGACTTCCTTCAAGAGCCAACAGGTAAATGTAGGACGTTTCTTTTTTGGTTAGGCAACACACGTCACCTCTGGTCGCAGGTCGAGAGTCGCAGAACTCTGGAAGCCGCGTGCGGAATCCAAGGGTTGTGAATGTGACAGCGTCATGGTGATGAAAGCCGAGAGGTTCAAACAAAAAACTGAAAACATCAAAAAACCATTTGCTACTAGTATGGCTATCCTTGGCAGATCCCAAAAAAGAAACCGCTTTCATGCAGATTTTAGGGACTCACCGCTATGTGGGAGCGAGGAGGACTGGCGAGGACTGGTGAGGAGTGGCGCACTTTAAATCGTAAAGCTTTTTGTGTTTTCTTGTTTCGTCTTGTTTCGGCATTGTGTCGGGATCATGATGCCGTGTCGAGGCCCAAACCACCAAGGGCTTCGAGGCTTGGAAAACGAGCCATCCTGAGGACTGCAAATTGAAGGAATATGAATCCATGGTATCACGCATATCACAAGTCAGAAAACCGAAAGAATACTGTCAGACATCGTTTAATACAGTTTGCAGGTGAGATAGAGTCTGATTGCAAACAAGCCCAGTACCCAGTGTGATTTTCCGAGAATCCTGGAAGACCTCATGATTTATGTTTCAAAATTGTAGAAACGTAACCCAACGCATTTCTTTGCCACGGGAGCCCCAGAGTCAGTTCCAGTGCCTCCACTAAGCATGTGCAGAAGCATGTGCAGGCATGGCGAAGGAAATCTGTCCGCATGCCGAAGGAGGGTGTGTACTTGCGTTTGGACCTTGGTGTTTCACGTGCTATGAAGGGATAGGAATAGAATCCTCCAAGAAAGCTCAATCCGAAAGGCTCCACAACCAATACAATACAGGCGATAAAAATGGTCGAACCAATCTGATTTGATGGCGAGTAAGAGTGAACCATCTCCAAATCATCAGTCTGGACAGGCGCTACTTTCTGACTTGTGAATGGTGTTGCATGGGCACTTGCACTCCTCTCATAAAGTCACTTTATTTCACTTTGAACGTCCATGGAGAAAACGGTGAAAACCAGTGAAACTGCCGCTTTCTCATGCATCAAAGAATCTGCCGATATCTTGCGTGGCTTCAGAAGTCACAGCCTGTCACAGCTGGTTCAGATCACTCTAGCAGACCATTCTCGTGTGGCGATAGTGCTAGTGGCATCATGGGAGCGTCCGAGAGCTTGGGAGCTTGTGGAGCTTGCGGGAAGCTGGGCTGCACTGGTGGTATGGGATCAGACGTTGCAGGCTGTGAGACCGTAGGTCCTTTTACTTTGTCCCACTAGTGACTAGTGAAACTGCACCTAAGCAGTATGTTGGTTTTCCAACAAGGTGAGCACGGTGATATGATATGTACCATATACCGCAGGTACACTGTGTTGCTATCCTGTCTGCGGAATGGAAGCTAAGTCCAAGTCAGCGTGTTTGATCATTGAAATGGCACAGATTCTCCATTGATCATCATTGATCATCATTGATCATCATTGATCATCATTGATCTCCAATTTTCTTGGAACATCTTGGAACACTTTCCATATCTTTCCATCTTCTGTCATGGAACTTTGGTCGAAGCCCTGTGTCCTGAGCCTTATCGCCTTCATTTTTCGATGTAGCAACGCTGCAACGCGTTTCTAGAGCAACATATTTAGCAGCACAGCTGTCGCACAGCTATCGTGGTTTTCAGATCAGAGATATTGTGAGACATGCTGATGGTTGCAGATTCCCTCCCAATGCTGCCAATGACTTGAGTTCTCGAATGTCGAGGAAAGCAAAGGACAGCGGAGATCAAGAATTCGGTTCATTCGATCATGTGAAGGTAATCCATGCCGATTATGGCCTTTCCTCCATATCTACGGCGGCATTTGATGAAGATCAATCAGGTGCAATGGGTCAAGGAGTCAGTGTTTGCATATCTGAAGAATTGGCAGTCTGCACATTAACGTACTTGATGTGCTAACATCGAGAACCTGCAAGGAGCGTCAAACTGTGGTGGTTGCCTCATTTTGTTTTGCTTTTTGTTCAGTTCTGTACATGAGGATATGATGGAAGTTTGCACGAGACACTTAGTGACCTGGTGTTGTTCCGACGTAGGTAATATTAGGAAGGTAGATTGAGAGATTCAATCAATTGACGACGCAGACGGTGAAGAACAGACAGCGACAGCACCGTGAATCAAAGTGTCATGAGAGGGTGTTCTTTGCGGCATTGGGAGGTTGTTTAATCTAGTTCTTCCTGAGAATGGCTTGGGACAACAATGAAGAAGGCATGTAGCGTGGTTGGAAATTAGACAACTTGATATAAGTTGATGATGTAGCTTAGCAAGTATCCTCTCGAATCTCTAGGTAACCAAATGCCATCCTTTGGCTCCCGATTCTCATCCACCAAACTCTGTGGCTGCCGTGGCTTGAAGGTGTTGCTTCTCGCTCGTCCTTCACTTCTATCTGCTCAGAGGAAGCCCTAGTCGTGGGCATGCTGTGAGTGTCAGCAATGTCAGTGCCATCAGAGCTGAGAATTTGGAGTTTTTTTGATGTCGGAACCTGTTGGAACTTGATGTTTTTTTCCGCATTTTGTTTGTGCAGTGGTCACTGTTGGATGCTGCAGATCTTCGCAGTTTGCAGGAGATATCGAGAGAGCCCAACCGCTTGACCCACGAGTCCAGAGCCCAAGGAACGAGTGAAGCGGAAATCAAGACATGGAGCTGCTCAGGTCTCAGACATTTCCCAGGTCAAGCATCCCTTGTTGGTGCATAAATTGCGGTCGTGCTCTTGATTCTGTTCCACTTGTTTTTTTTGCCACCCTACAGATCTTGCTTGGTACAACTCTGTTCCAGAAACTCTCATTTTGGCAACCGTATGTCCAAGCCTTGTGTTCAGTCTTCCGGACCACTACAATCTCCAAAGTGCCGCATCTCTAGTTTCCGGCGAAACGGACTGGGTAAATCTTTGTGTTTGATGGTCAATCTTACCTCATACATATCTCCGTCAAACTTATTTCTATTTGGCCTATCTCTATCAATCTTATCTCCCCTCCTTTATATAATTGTCAGTTGGGAACGGACAAAGCCTAACAGCCTAACAGTTGCTTTTTGCTTCCGGCACAGTCCGCGTTGTGGGGGGAATGAATGGAACGAACACCCACAGTCTCCCAAAGAGCAGTATCCTCGGCCTGATGGGCTGAGGCAGCATTTGGAAAACCTGAATGATTTCTTTCAGGCCACGTGCGAGTGTTGCCAGAAAAGGGATCCTATTCCTAATACCTGCGGTTGTGCCAATGGCAATAGGATGCATGGCTGTAGGATTGGGTTGTGGTTGTATTGACCAAGAGACCACAGCCATGGTAATGGGCAGGACTTTGCTTGCTGTGGTGTAAGAATACCTGTTGGAAAGTGTGAAATCCGACTTTTGTTCAGCTCTGACCAGGTAGTTTTTGGACTGCACTCCCAGACACATCATGAAGACCCCACCCCCACTTTTCCAAGTTTTTTCACTTTTCATCACTTTTCATCATGGTGCGATGGTGCGATGCGTCACTTTGACGCCGAGGGCTTGGATGCTGATCCCACCGAGCTGGAAGATGCTGTGGATGCCAAGCGAATCATCTTGCTTCAGCGAAGGTGAAGACCGGGACGCTGGAGCTGGGAGCTGTCACGCTCTGATACAACCCACATCAACCCGCCAAAATACATGCTGGTACATGACTGTCCAGTTGAGCTCAATCAATCTGAATTTGATCAGTCGAAAACAGCCACCTCTCAAGGGTCTGTCTGCGCGGTTCCAATCGCCGCGGAAAATTTAGAATAGTTCAAAACCAGGTAATGCAACAGGAATGATTAATTCGTTGAAAGAGTTTCGAGCCAAGAGGCTTCACTGACGCCGATTTTCTTTTGCAAGTTCTTGCCTCTAGAACTCTACCAGGGTTCCAAAGCTCGAACATGGTCCCAAAATGTCCCAAAGATGAATCTGTTTCACGCAAACTGGCATCAGGTATGAGAACAGCGCATCAGGTATCCTTTCTTTGTCATTTCTTTATCTATTTTTTTTTGTAAAGACTTCACAGGACTTTTATTTTGGTATATTTTGGTTGTTTGTTGACGTCGATGGACACCAATATCAACTGCTCGGGTTTATGGGACATGCAAGGGTGAATATGCGAGGCTGAATGCTGAGATGACGATCAAAGCTCCGGATGTGAACTGAGTCTGTTTGGGAAACAAATATGATCCAGTGTGAAACCAGATTTGTTGTGTCCTTCTCTGTACCGATCAAAAAAATCTGACACCCCATCTACTCTTGCAAACTGAAAGGTGACACCGTGATACCGTGATCTTTCATGTATTTCACGCTGGTTGAATCTTTACGTTCGTGACATGCAAAGGCATGCTCAAACAATTTTGTTGGAAGAACTCGTGGTTTGGTGTTTGAACAAGCCAAACGAGCTTCCTTTTCTGTGAGATTCGTCACATGCGAAGGCATGCTCGAAGAACTCGTTGGAAGAACTTGTGGTTTGATGTTTGAACAAACCTCACAAGCTTCCTTTTTTAAGAGATACGTGACACGCGAAGGCGTGCAGGAGTCGGATCAGTTCCTGGATTATCCGTGGCATCAATCCAAGAAATCCTGTCATTTCATTTGATTTCATGTGATTTCAACATCTGCTATTAGGCACTTACGACACTTACGCTTTTAGGGGGGTCAACGGGGTCAATGAAGCTGAACAGAAGCCTGCACTTTAGGATACTTTAGGAACATCCCTTGAAACACTTGTGTCACGATCACGTTAGTAACTAAAGTGTAATTGGCCACGATCACTTTGAACCTGTTGTAATTTGGAAAGTCGCTGGGAGGTCACAGATCTGTTATGTCTCGCTCGATGCAGAATATCACTCTCGGATGGACTAACATAGCTGTTCAGAGCGGGATTGGCTGCGTAGCACTTCTAAGATCTCATTTTCTCCATCAGTTGAAGTTGAAGACATGTCACGGTTGGAACCGTCATGGCTCTGGTGTTTAGGAGCAGCTTCAGCCCGCTGCTTCCAATGGGCCAAAGCCATGGCTCGGTCCATGGGGACCAGCCGGGGCTGCCGAATGCTGCCGAAGGGCAGTAAACCCATGACTTCCCAGAGGAGAGAAACAGTGCCGAACATGTTGACGCAAGCTGATGGGTCCATAGCAAATTCTGTGAAGTAAAGGCAACTATTTTATACATTTTTATGCTATTTTTACACTTGGAACAATGACTAACAATGGACTCGAATGCGATTTGACTGCGATTTGGCTGCGATGGCTGCGATCAGTAAGGCGTAGCAAATGTGATGGACATCCTACAGCAGGCGGGGGCAGTTTGGAGCAGCGCCAGATTCCGCCAGATTTGCATCGCCTCACAGATTTGCACTGGACTCTGCAGGTGAGGACCTTGGTGGGTTTGGTCATCAATGTGTGGAGTTGGTCCATGAGAACCAATTCGACCTTTCGGCAGGCTTGGCTGCACAGAAACATCGAAAAACATCGGAAAACAATGGCTTTCGATTTCCGTTGGACCTACAGAAAAATGGATTCAGGACAATTCAGATAATTACTGTAGTCTCCCGTGGGCATATCAGATAATATTGTATATGATAATATAGATGAGCTACTAAAGCAGCTACTAGTATGAGCCAATGATGCCAATGATTCTTACACTGATGAAACGACCTTGCAATTGCCATGACTTCTTTGAAACCCGAAGAAAGCTCGGGCACCTGTTTCGACCGAAGGTGATGCCGGGATTGGTTCGTGTTCATACGGGTGTTGGCTCAGAGACCTGTATCCTACAGAGCTACTACCTGTCGTTGCCTCAGCAATAGATCGGAGGTAACCAGGGTAAGCCATGATCAGATGCTGTCCCATCCTGTTCCATGGTCCCTACCCTCTTCCGTTCCAAATGTTCCATCTTTGGGAAATCTGCAGCTGTGGCAGTGCCTGGTAGATGATGTAAAGTATTGTAGAGTGACCGGTTCTGGATGTGAATGCTTCCAAAATCTTCCAAAGAATCAGAGGATTCAGAGGGCACTTCACAAGGAAGTTGCTGAAATGAATGGCCAACATTGTTATTTTGGTCTTCTGACTCCCACCAACTTGGATTTTCTCGATCCCAAGTGAGGGGCAAGAAACCTTGAAGGGCCCGCTGGTTTGATGCATTTTAAAGCAGCTCAAGGTTCAAGACTAAAGTAACAGACAGTTAGTAAACGCTCAACTCCCAGACGAAGATAAGCTCAATCTATTGACCCTCGCATGATTGGCAAGTAGTTGCCACTGAAAACATTTGGAATTTGACAGTCAGCCAAAATGTCATGTTTATTTCGACCACCACTTAAGAGAACAACATCATGGTCTGCCGCAAATGCGATGAACCTTATCGACTCAGAGCCTCAAAGCGCGAACAGTTCTGACCTTTAGATGGAAGCACTGTTTGAAAAGATATGAAACATATTGAAACTGAAACATGATGAAACAAGATGAAACACCCATGTGAAGTCTGAAGCCATGGTGTATCTTTCCGGCCCTTGAGATGGCTGAAGGGAAGCTTTGGGTCCAGCCTTATCTGCAGTGGTTACGACGACAAGCCACCTTGCAGGTCATCTCTAAGATCCTCAACAGCACATGGTGCCCAACTAGTGCCCTGACACCTTTGCTCTTGACCTTCAAGATATTGCTAAGATTTGCTAAGACTTTCACACTTTAGAAAAACTGAAAAGATGACAGTGGACATTGGAGCCGCAGCTGGGTAAAACTTGGTTGAGCAGTTTAGTCAGTTAGTTCTTTTACTGCAAAGGGCACACTAGGTCACTAGGCTTTAATAATACAACCAGCTAAGCTAAACCAAAAATTGTTGTATTTTTGCACGTTCCTAGTTCTTGGGCATGGTAGTTTTGCTAGTGTTCCAGAATTAGCAAGCACTGCTTCCCCAAGGATAGCGCCTGCTGGGACGCATTTTCGCAACTTGGCCGTGCTTTGGGAGACGCTCCTGTTGTCTTTTAGCCGCTTTAGCCGCTTTAGCCCCATCATTTGGTCCGTGGCACGAGGCGATCACTTGGAGAAACTCATTTGGCCTTATCTGCGCTTTGCCATTTGTGTTCCACGAGACTGTCCGACCATCGCGGAGGCCTTGACAGAGATTCCAGATTGGTGTCCAGTCGCTTGGAAGAAAGACATACTGTGACATGTTGAATGAGACATAACTATAACAGATACTGCAAACTGGTAGAATTGTTCTGACTTGCTTTGTCTGACTCAAAGTCAGAGCTGTGAATGTGCTGAACCTGTGAATATTGTTGAGGTCATTGTGCTTCTGGCCCGAGGGAAGTACGTGGAAGAAGGTCTTGTCATCAATAAGCCTGTTGCTTTGAGAGGCCAGACCCAATCATTTCTGCAAGGGCTCGGCATAAGATTTCAGTCGCCATGGAGTGGGCACATCCACAATATCACACGGGTTCAGGTTGGTTGAAATATTTGAAACCTTTCCTAAAGACATGCATTGTCTCCTGTTCACCAGAAAAAATGTCACAGAAGGAGTACAGTTTCATGAGAGGTGAACGGTTTGAAGCATCCTATGTTTCTCATGAGAAGGATGTCCGTTTGTATCCGTTTATTCCCGTTGCATTGCAGCAGTTTTCCCTTGCCCTCTGTTCAGGCAACGGCAAGGTGCAGCTGTCCTCGAATGATGGGCCACTGTCTGTCAACTGTGAGGGGCCAGGCCACTTGACCTGAAAGTCAGGTGTTACCGTTTGGGGTCTCGAACTCAGAACTGGAAAACCATGGAGAACCACTGTATCATACTGAGTCATACTGTATCAACTTAGCCAATGATCCTAGTTGAGGCTGTTTGACGCTGACTTGAGAATTTGCACCGCATGACTGTGCACCAACTAGTGATGAGTGCGTGTCTCCATGTGTGACTACCTGTGCAGTTGTGGCCTTACAATTCGTGCCAAACCCCAATCCCATAGTTTTGCACACTCTTCAGGGAGTCCGGATAGTCCCCAAACTCAGAGCTCCTGTCACTCCTGTCGCAGATTCTAAAAGGTATTCTGATCATAGTCTCAAGAGCATCATAGCATTCACAATCGTTTTCATTCAGAATTCATTCACTATTCATTCACTATTCCTAGCACATCAGGCTCGCCGCAGCTGTGCAACTTGGACATCGAAAGCTCCATAGAAATCGTCACCGGAGCTGTCCTGAAGAGCTGCCACCTCTCCGGTTTTCTATCTGTGAGAGGTAGCGCCAAGCCGCAGATCGAAAACTGCAGCTTCAAGGCGGGTCTGGGTGGGATCCAAGGGATCCAAGGGATCCAAGGGATCCAAGGTCCAAAATAATTCGTTCAGTGTAGCTGTTTGTATTCAGATTATTCAGTGATGTGTTGTAAGATATTGACAGATACTGAAAGATATGATATGATATTGATATTGTAAGTATATACATGATACATCATGATACATGTATTGCATTGTGTTGCAATGTCTCTGCCAAAGATATAGAATGATACAGATCACCGACAAGTCACTTTACAACTTACGCCTGACTCGGCTCCAGCACGAGGCGATGGGATCTACAGTCTTGTCCCTTCGTGATGATGCGGAGGTTCGAAACCAGATTTGGCACGTGATTCGCGCCCCAGCTTTATCGAAAAACATTGATTCGCCCAGAATGACATTCAATGAGAAGAATAATAAAGAATCAATCAATTTCCCAAACACCTTGAAGCACCTTGAAGCCTTTAGAGATGGACACAGCTGTGCAGTTTCAACACAACGGATGGAAGCGCCTTCCGAAGTGGTGCTCCATGGCAGGTGAAGCTTAGCGACTGTTCCTTCCAGGAAAACACGGGAACTTGCATCGCAGCCAGAAACTCTGCAACTGTGGTGGTGGAGAGGGGGACTTTCACGCAGAATGGAGCACCAGTGATACAGCTGCGAGATTCTACCACACTCCGTTGCCTGTCACTGAGAATTCCTGTTCAGGGCCTCATGGTCTTGTTCCTAGAATGTTTAGAACTGTTGAGTTTAGGATTGATCGAGCTTAAACCCGGCAGCAGCCCCTTTTTTGGCGTGGTCCTGTGCTGTTGAATTTCGAAATAGAAAGAAAAACATACACAAAACAAGCTTAAAATTATGCTTAAGGCGAAGGAACTCGATTTGAGCGGAGTCATCGAGTGGACTTCCCCACTACGGTGAGATGTTTTGACAATTTGAGGTCTGTCAGACAGCCGACTCGATTCCAACAATGGCTGTGGTATCTTGGTGCGTGGAGATGCCACAGCTCACATAAGCAGCAGCCAGTTGAGTGGCCACAAGATGTCTGCGGTTGCCTTTCAACATCAGGCAACAGGATCTGTATCCAAGAGTCGGTTGCTTGATTGCTTGGGTGGAGAAACTGGTTTCTGCCCGGCGAATCAACCTTCTAGTCTCGTTTTGCTGGATTTTCATGTTTCTTCTCCAAAAAGAGTTCATGGAATGAAGATTATCCAAGCAGGGATATAATATGTATATATATATATACAATCATTATATTATCAGTATAAATAAGTTATCAAATCTCTCTCTTAACGCGGGGCTACCGCCTCAGCCTAAGTGACAGTGGGCCTAGGCTGGAACGCAACGATGGTGCCGTGCTTTTGATCAATGGGACAGCAAAAGGAATCATGGTGGAAGACAACGACTTTTGTAACAATGGTCGCTCTGCGCCGGTGATTGAATTCAAGGCCAGTACAGGTGCTGTGAAAGCCAAGATCGCAGCTCAATTGCATAGGCTCTCTGTACTTTTCGATGAACTGGGCGCTGTGTAGTTCAGGGCGTGCGTCAGAACGCTGAAGAGTTTGGTCGACCGTGCATTCAACTGAGGTCGCGAAGCGAGAGGACGAGACTAACGGTTTGACGCACAAGTTGGCCTACATCAGCGGACAATCTGGAGAAGAGTGGGCAGATCTTGATGAGGGGAAATCCATGATAAGGAATCAGTTTCACGGCTGGAGTTGGATGGTGCTCCACAATCTCCACAATTCTTCATCCGTTTTCATCTCCACATTTCTTGGTTTGTGCTGAGTGCTGACCGTAGTTTCTTTTTCTGCGCAATTCACCTCAGGTCTGGAAACGTGGATGTGCCGTACAAGCTGAAGGACCCCATTCGAGCCGGAATGGCACACGACGGAGAAGGTGGACAGATGAAAGGTGTCAGCCTGACGAAGGGAACCAAGAGATGCGTGATTGCCATCAAAGACAGCACCTAAGCTGCCTAAGCACTGCTGAGCTATCTGTTTTTACCAGTTTTTCGCAAATTTTAGCTGTTTTGCAATCATGACCAATGCTTTTCTGTGGGGCGAGAGCTTCCAACATGGCATTGTGGGATACCCGAAGATAGGCAAGTGCCGGAGACATGATTCATGGTTCTTTAGAGCTCCAAGGTGCATGTGCCACAGTAAAGAGAAATTGCTTGAAGTGCAACGATGCTTGGCTGCTTGCATTTGCAGCTCTAGTTTGCAATCCACCACATTCATGTCTTTGACATTGTTCAGCAGTTGGGTTTTCAGCATGATAATGAGAGATAGCCTCAATTTGGCCATCAGATTCTGTTTGTACAACTTCTGCATCCTGCCTGGAACATTTGGAACCGACGCCAAGGATGGCTATGGGATACTGATCTCCGGCGACGAGATGCCCATCATCGAAGAGAATATCTTGGAGATCAACCATTTGCTTTAAGGGGGGATGGTTCAGAATTAAAGCCCATCCTTCTAGCATTGATTTTGGAGGGATGAACATCCAGGAGCTATTTTGGTGTGAACACAAGGTTACTAGTGTTTTGAACCATATCGAAGTTTGACCCTGGCCCATACCCAAGTGAACAAAGTGAACAGGCATCATTTTTTTTCTGTTGACTTTTTTTTTTTCTGGCAGCCTTTCTTGTCATTTTGGTTGTTCTCTTGACCATTTCGTGTTGGGATGATTATCTTGGGAATGCATGTTTCGGAAAGGTATCTTTCGAGGCGGTTTTAGAAATCCTTCCGCATACATTTACATCGTCGAACATAAAAAGTATGGTGAACGCGCAACACACAGCCTGTCTTTCCCATGTCAGGATTCACTTGTAGTTTCTCTTTCCACAAATGCAGAGTCCCAAGGAAGAATGCCAACATGCGGCTATCTGCATTGAGGGCACATCCCGTGCGCTGGTTCAAAGCAACACTTTGAAAAACAATTCTGGCATTGGAATCCAAGTCCAAGATTCTGCATGCCCCACACTGGAGAGAAATACAGTCTCTGCTGCGAATCTTCCAGCGATCAGATTTGCTGGTAAATCCTCTGGTACAATCAGAAACAATGCGCTGACAAGTAAAGGCAACCATACGCTTGTGGTTTCTGGAGATGCTTCTCCGAGCATTGAGAAGAATACATCAGGAAAGAAGAGGCCTGCCATTTCGTTGTCGGATCAGGCACAAGGTGCTTCCACGTCAGAAACAGAGGGCGATGTGCAGACTATGCTTGAAGAGCGAGCAAAAGGGTTGCTGAAGGAAGAAATCGGTTGAGGCATGTTGAGGGTATTGGTTTCATCAAATTCCCACTTAGTGTAGAGCTTCATGAGCCTTCTATATACTTTGTCCAAGCGTTGAAGCGCCAATGCAAATGCCACACACACACAGATTTTTGGAAAACATTGGAGAACATTAGACCTCAAGTTAATTCAATACATGCTGCAAGATTGGGAACGTTTAATTTGATGCTGCAAGATGTTGCAAGTATCTTCAATGGAGATCACCTTTCCTGAAAGTGTCATCAGACCAAATTGGATCATCCTGGAATCATCCTCAACATCTTGGGTCAGTTGGCCTGAGGCAAGACCTAGATGTGATACCGCTGAGTAGGGAACCCTAAATCTTTATGTATGTCGGTTGCTGCAGAACTGATACAGATTGCATCTCGGGTCCGCTCTGCACTTGATCGTTGGGATCATCTCTTTTGATCTCCTTGGTATTTTCACATCTGTTGGCAGTGCAGGCAACTCAACTTCAACCCCCAGTCGTCCTGGATTCAAACCTTACAAGTTGATGGGCTTCACGCTTAAACTCTTTCACCCTGTTACTTTCGGATTCAGGGGTTGCAACTTTGCTCAGGTCGAGGGCAGAAAGTGCCTGGTCGCAGGCATGTTGCATAGGGATGAGATACCGGCCTTTCTCCATCTGCTGCCGCTTTGTGTTCAGAATTGTCTTCTTGAGATGCAGTTTTGTTTATTGCCGCGCGTTGCTGCGTGATGCGTGTTGCATTGTTTCCACAATTTCAACTCTTTGTCCCAACCTTGTGCAGGGGCGAGCCGCCAGTGACTGATGTAGCGCTGAGGACGCCAACCAAGCAGGGAACTGAGAGGTGAAAGGATTGGAACATGTCGTTACAAGCTTTATTGCTGCAAGTTTTCCTTGCAAACCGTAAATGGCTCCCAATAGCATCCTACAGCATTGAAGAATTCACTGGGCGACTTGGCTTTGATGGAGTTTGCATTAGTTTCCAGGTTTTAGAAATGCAAGCTGCTTCAAAGGCCGTTTTGAGATTTGATATCGGTCCAATATCAACTTCTCAGCTGCAGGTCATTTTCCCAGATCAAGGTGCTTCTGAAGTTGCGATGGTTGCTTCGCAGCTTGGCAGAAGTCCGACCAGTGCGATCACCTGACGCTGCAGAACTACGCAAATGGTTGAATTTTGCACTCAGTGGCCATGACAACTGAGGACTTCACTCCGCTTGTTGCGAATTAGACTACAAGATGTGCTCCTTAAGGCCTCCAAGTTGGAGAGATTGGTATCACTGTGATGCGATTCCGATGAATGCGATTTCCCGTGTGCGAAACACAACAGAAGCAAAATCATCAGTGCCATACTCGTTTTGTTGAGCACTCTTCCTTGTTCTTGGTGCTGCCAGCCAAAGTAGAGAAACCGTATTTTGACTGTAAAGCTCTCAATATCAGAAAACAATGGTGAATTCATCACCGCAGTGACTGCGAAACGCCAAACGCTGCAGACGTTTCATTATACAGGTTTCCTATATTTCATATATTTCGAGACTTCTAAGCCAATCACTTGTGCAGCGATATTTGTGTGAACATGACCAGCGCCAAATCTACGAAGCTAGGAACATCATCCTGGGGATGCAGTACGTCGTGGCAGCCTCAGGGCCCTGAGCTCCCTCTGCCAAGACGTCGATCCATTTGATTGGGGCTCATTGGCTGATCCAACGCAATGGTACGGTGGCATCGGATTTTTGGGATGACAAAAGCACTTCGCTACTCGTTCGTGTTTCATTTGAATTCATCCAGAATTACTCACGGGATTCACAACAGCATTTCAGCATATTTCAGCTACCTGCAGGGACCCGTTATTTTTCTGGTCCAAGGTGCTGCAAGAATGCGCAGAGGCGGAGTGCGACAGCATATTTGATACGAAGGCCCGCATTGTTTGCGACATTTTGCGACGCCCGGAGGGCCTTAACATACTGGTAGCATGCATGATATAAGAGTGAGATTCAGTATCAAAATGGATGACCACATCCCTTAAATTCAGCAAAGAACCTTAAAAAATGAAATGGTTCCCGAAGATGATTTTGATCACTGGTTGTTCCAGGCCGTTCCAATCGTTCAGCTTGTAATGGCACAGGTACAGCAGAACGTAGGTGCACACCTGCACTTGGAGAGCGTCTTAGATGTCCATGCCTCGGACTGGCTGTCCATCAGGACAAAAAGGCGTCTCCACTATTCAAGATTGGCCTTCCGGCTGTGTATAGATATGATTATATATATATATATATATATTATATTATATATATAATATAATATATATATATAGATTGGTATAGAATTATGTAATATGTAGAATAGCTAGACAGTAGGTTGTTGGAGGCTTGATGGACAAGACCCAGCATCTTGCCGAAACCGTGCCAGTTTTGCTGAGGACATCGCAGATCAACTCTACCGATCTCTGGGCAAAGCACACAGGGCTTTTTTGGAGCACGGGTCACCAAGTTGTGGGACCGGAGAGGCCGGAGAGGCCGGAGGGGCCAGACTCCAAAGACTCAAATCGTGGATTTTTGATGATTCTGTGAGTTTTCTGTTGAAATTCTGTTCATTTTGTGGACTTTACTCGAAGGTGCTCTTTGGCACTGTCCAAGGTACGTAGGAAGCTGCGATCCAATGCGAAGTGCCACATGCCCAGAGGGACTGACGATCTGCTTGCAATGGCGGCCTTGCTTTGCGTTGGAGAATCTTTTAGACAGGTGAAATAGATCATGTGCTGTGGCCAATAATCTTTAGCCCGACACCGACAGATGAAGACCAACTAAATTCCACAGGTGCTTGGAGTTGCCCCCTTTGCTTGACTGAGAATCTCTTGCCAATCAGACAGCATCACTTTCAGGTCCATTTCTCACAGATTGATAGCCCGCTGCGGGGCAGCTCAGACTGTCTTGGTGAACGGAGCTCCCACATGGAGTCTTCAGAGAGCATGGTAGTCTAGCGCAGCTACCATTCCACCATTCCGGAGAGACCTACAAAATACAGAACTGTATGAGGATAGACAGGTGGCTTGGTGACCTTTGTGCACATATCAATTTCCCGCTTGAATATAATATGACAGACGTTTTATGTGACATCCAGAAGGGCAATGCCTTCCCACTTTCGGCCTGGATTTTTGGTTGGGCGGAAGCCACTTGGGAGATTGAGCTCACCGGCTCATTAAACTTTCTCAAGAATGGTGCGATAGCTACGCTGACCCAACCCTTCAAGCAGGGAAAGCCTTGTTGTAGGACACCTCCACAAGTACAGAGCAATGCTTCGAGCTCAGAACTGGCCATGAGAGTTCTTGCAGCATCTTGTTGAATTTTGTACCCTGGTTGCCCTGGACCCCATCTGTGCAACGGATTCTCAACCATCCCAGCTCTTGATCACCAATGAAACCAATGATTCCGACCGATTCAGACTGATTCAAGCCCCAGCTGATCACAGCTGATCACAGCTGATCACAGCTGATCACAGCTGATCACAGCTGATCTCAGGAACAACTGGCCATGGCCGTGGACACCATCTTCGTGGCCAACTTCTTGCGTCAGAGTCAGCATGGGGCCTCAGATTGGCCATGGCTTTTGGATCTTTTGGTCAGCGACCCATGGTCATTTTAGTGAGAACATCTATGAACGTGTGAGAATTGTCGGAATCATTTTGTTGGGTCTAAAACTTTGACCCATCTCATTGCCTTGCTTCAGTAGGATCACGCTTGTAGTGGATATGATGTCTGGCCAATTGGCTGCATGTGAATGAGCTTTTAGTTACTTTGCAACAGAAGACTACAATTTTTTTTACATCCCCTGTTTCAGCTCATTTGATCCTTAGGCGGGAAACACCCTGCAGCTTGTCGGGGCACCTGATTGCGGTGGGCGAAGTGCACCTGGTGCAGCACCACATCTGACTTAGTTGCGGAAAAGTCTAAGAAGCAGACTTGCTGGGGGCTTTGCCCCTTCAGGTGCATTGCCCCCCCCAGGTGCATGATTCATGGTTGTATGGGAGAGTTGCCTCAACTGTTTTACCATGCTTGAGGGGACAAGTGGAACCCCCCTTCCTTGCCTGTGCAATTTCTCTGTGCTCCTGCAACTGATTTACTTCCAATCTTCTGCCTGTTGTATCCGTCTCCAGATCTATCAGCATACCAAGGCAGGAATTATTTGATGACATGGAGGCTCTGAACCTCCAACTGCCAGAGGTGATGGACTCTGATGGCAGATGTTACGGGGACTGGATTTTGGTTCATCGGATTGGCTGACGTGCTGGCTGATGTAAATTTGACAAATATCATCGATCATTGAATCATCTGTACAGAAACATCAGAAACGCTTGAGGATTCAAGGACTCTGCACATTCCTTTCCTCTTTCTGCTATTGGATTCTTGTCAGTACCACATCCATTCTACAGAACCTCCACTCGTAAATACACCGAATCTACATGAATCTACCAAAGAGATCAAAGGGGTATGTACCTTTTGTATCTTTTTGTGATGCCATTGATGCCATCCAAAGTGAAGGATTTGGCAATATTTGGCATCTAATTTTAATCCGCATGAGGGAGGACTCATTCTTAGCCTCCCAAAACAGAACGCGTTTCATTTGAACATCTGATTCTCATCCTCATGGCACTGTGACGAGATACCACCGCTCAATGGGGCGCAGAATCTGCGCGTATCGCTCCCAGTTGATGTTTGGTAGTCATGACTTGACGGAGAGCTAGGAAAAAACCTTCTGAAATTGGCAGGTGGAGGTTGCTGATTTGGTTTTGACCGGAGAAGTCTTTGGGCCTTCGGATGGATTCCTCACTCTGAAACACAAATTAACCAGACTCTCCCGACCAAAGGCTTGGGCCTTGGCCAAGACAAAGCCAACGCCAGAAAGCAGGCAGAAAGGCTTGGGCGAGGCGCTTGCTGACCCTGTGCATTTTGAGGTTGGTCATTAAAGTCATGCTTTTGGATACTTGACTCCATTGAGCAGATTGAGGAGGCTGACACAAGAAACTGAGTGATCTACAGTACTATTAGTTGGGGATGTTCAGCAGGGTCAGATTTTCCACCACTCACAGGACATGGTGAAGTTGGCGCAATTGGATGCTGTGCTTCTTTGCGCCGCAATTGAGCTCTGACCCCCAGCTTACCGTGATGGGTTCGTGCATGTGCAGATGTTGAAATGGCAGTCAAATGGGGTTGGTGACTGCTACCGTTTAAAACCCCCTGCAACAAAATCATAGCCCAGAATCAAGGGGCAGTTCCACGTGCGTCGAGTGCCGCCTCCAGATCTCAGTGTCCAGTCCTACTTTGCCGAAAGGTTCCTGTGTGGCCTGTTGGGGTAGGTGCCATGCGGGAAACCCCGAGCATGAGATGCTCTCCTGCAAAAAATGACTAGCAGATTCCTGGGTTTCAAATTTTTGCCTGTTCCCATATTTTGCGGTTGCTTAACCTAAAGTATCTTAACCTTCCCAATTTTCAATTTTTAATCTCCCAATTTTGTTTGATTGAAAATTGAAATCTCATGTTTCATAATTTGATGAAATTTCAATCGTACTGCCCTCAGGTTGCACAGTCCAGAAGTGACTGCCACGGAGTCAGAGCTCCAGGACTGGTGACCAACCCGGGAAGTGGAAATTCAATTTGACAATTTTGACATCGTAATACCAATAGTATTGGTAAATCTTGGTAATACAATTAAAAATACAATGTACAGTAATACATGTGCTGGATACAGATGTCTTTAGGTACCACACATGTCATTCGATCGTCTCCCGGACATGGTTTTGTTCCTGCATCACCTACCAGGACAGGAGTGTCATTGTGAATGTGCCTTGGTCACAGACCAGGCTGAAGCATGGCCTGAAGCCATGTCCATGGTGTGAAATCGGCGCGAAACAATGCGAAACACACATTGCGGCTCCAAACTCTTGCCTTGATACAACCTAACGAACCTAACTCATCTGACTCTGTTTTGATCTCCGGAGGATCTTGGATCACGAGGTGGCAAAAACCATCGACCAACATGGCCACTAAAATCCGCTGGTCTCGAGGTGCCAGACACGAGCAGCCAATTTGGTGGGGCACCGGAGCCGATCAACTTCGGTAGCACAGGGCGAAAACCCGGGGGTCCGGCGACCCAGCTGAATGCGACTTGATGGGGCAATGATCTAAGAGATGATGATGATGATGATGATGCTGCTGCTGGTGGTGGTGGTGGTGAAGAAAGGACATGGTGAGAGTTGTGAAGCGTCTGGTTAGGTGATGAAAGAACGGGTACACTCACAGAACACAACCACCTGAACCTACTTCCGTGGGATTGTTAGCTGACGTATCAACAGCCGCGCAAGGAGTTTTGTGCTTTAGCACAATGAGATTCATGCGATTCCCATGAGAGAAGTATCGATGCAGTGCATGGTCCCCCTTTGACTTTGAGATGGCCATGAGGGCCATTGCAGTGCCACATTGCTGTGCTCAGTTAGCCCCACCAACGCCAAGATCATGTATATGGAGAGGTGCTCCCGGGAACTGCGGCAGGGTGCTCCCATCAGATCGGCGCTTCCAGCAAAGATAGCAAAGCTTTGGACAGTCTGGCTACATACATATATAATCATATATATATATAGTATATATATATATATATTATATGTATATATTATAATATATATATATGCAGATATTTGTCCTGAAGTTCAAAGTAGAGAAATTCATGCTGTCCACCGCCCAAGCCAGGTGTGCACAGTATTTCAGATGCTTTCATAGCGAATAGCATCCTTTCATTGATGCAGAGGTGTAGCAGGGTAGCCGCAGTGTAGCCACAGTTAGCCCAAACAGCTTCAGATCGGACACCCTCATTGAGCACCCACAGGGTCAAACATTTACTCCTGCATGAACTCATGAACTCCCGATTGAGATGTTGTGTTGAAGGCATCAGCAGCCATGGCCTCTGCAGGGTGAACACTTATTAATTATATATACAGACCTTTGTGCAGGCCACAGCTTTCTCCAGTGATCATTGACGTGGGTCTCCTCAGTGCAACATGCAAAGCATTGGCCCGGAACATGGTACCAGTAGCCGCTGGTAGCCTGGTAGCCCTTGCCACCGTGTGCTCCTCCTAGCTTCCTTGGTGCATCATGGTGCATCTTGGTGCTTGAGAACTCTCACCCTGTCCTTGGTTAGGCAGTGGTGCACATCATCCAACACCACTTCACCTTTCCTGAAGGCGGCGCAACCGCACAGAACGGAATAAAATGGAATGAAACTTTCCAGACCGCTGAACTTGGGCAGAGAAATATTGCTCTCGGGATTCAAGAGGAGTCAAAGAATCTCATCATCAAAACTTCTCAAATCACTGTGACAACCGGCCTGCATCATCATCACAACGCCTGCTGTCAGGCATTCGAACACGTTTGCATCGGCTTCTCTTCGAGGAGCCAGAGCCCTAGAGTTTTATGTGTGGCGGAAGCCACTCTGCAAAATCCTTCCGAACTTTTCTTGAAAACCTTTAAATATTTTCGAACCTAGCCACAATAACCTTCCTAGTCAATGTTAGACCATGTTAGACATATCAAACCTATCAACAGCAATTTTTCTTGACCCAGAGCGGGTTGTTTGGCGTTACAGAGCAAGGTACGGCTTGACTACGGAGCAAGCACAAAGTGTCGAGATCGCCGCCACCACGCGTCTGCCTCAATGGCAGCTAGCGACAAGAGTTGAAGTCCAAAGGGATTAGATGGGACTAGCGCAGTCTACTGGGACATTTTCATGAACACATTCCTTTGGTGTCTTGTTTTGCCTTCATGACTACCTCAAAAACGAGTTGAACGGTGGCCATCGGAACAGGTTGAACAGCTATACAGGCCATCCACGTGCTCGAATTCGATGGGAACTGCTGTGCTCCAGGAACATCGACGGCAAACGTTTGACAGAGGATGTATTGTGGTGAAGCACTTAGATCATCGATCATCACCTCGGGGGAACAAAAAACCTTTGACGAGAGATACGAGAGTGATATTTAGTCAGGTTTGTGCGGTGAGTTTGGGATGTAGAATATATCGTGAATCTGCAGCCATGATTGTTTTTTCAGACAGGACACTTTTCACTTGCATGTGATAGTTACGAGACTTTATTATTTTCACAGTCGCTTTGGAGGGAAGTATCCCTTCAGAGTCTGCGTGCAGGAATGTTTACACTCAATTTGCAATCACTCAACACCTTGGCCAAATGACCTTGTGGGTCTGCAAACAGAAGGCCGACCCCACAGGCTTGAAAGATTCTAGAAGAGCCCAGGCAGACTTGTTAGAAGAAATATCTCCTACTAACGATCAGAGATATATCTCCAGCGGAAATCGACACTTCCATGGTGCCATGGAGCTGAGGAACATTGACCAGAAAGAGAAAGCGCGCCTCCGCAAGTGCGCTGGGCTATCTTCACGTGGTACATGTGCAAATGATTGCAAATGTACATGTGCAACATGTGCAATATTGTACGATCATAATATGGATTTTGACAACTATTTGATAGAAAACGTGTAGAATAATGTACTGTAGGATCTGTACATGTATGATCTTGTACTTGGAAGCTGGGTCCAATAGCTCCTGGTTCAGAGCTGGCCAAACTCAGTTGCCCAAACAGGTGCTTAAAAGTGATGCAGCTGCACTTCTGCCATGTTTGTTCAAGGTACTTCGTGGACACGGGCAAGGACACGAGTCACCTACTCGCGCTACTGGGCCTACAAATCAGCAGTTAAGAGCGAACACAACACTCAGCCTGGACTGCTTCTTTGCACCAACTTTTGTACCAGACATGCATCATGCATTGAATTTACACAGTTGGTCCCTTTTCGTTTTCTCACTAATACCAATAAAATACTGTACCCAGGAGATTGGCTCCCTTCAAGATTGTAAGAGCACGTGATAGATTAAACGGATTCTAAAGGTGATTGGGGTGATGAAGGGTTGGTTGTGTGATGCAAATGATCTTCCTAGTGTTCTCTAAAGCGCCCTCAAGTTAGCCAAATCAGCGCACCAGACAACAACGGCTGAATTCCTGAGATTTTGACAGGCAGTAGACCAGGAAGCCTGTAGACCCATTACCGACAAGCTAATCAGTATCTTTTGCACAGTGAGTCAGTTTGGAAGCCGACATGGACATCGTTGTGAATCCGAAATGCCCAAGCAATGATTAGATATGATATGATTGGATATGATATGATTAGATGCTTTTGAAGTTGAGCTCAAACATCCACTAATTTGTTGCATTGATTCCCTTCCCTTCCCTGTGTTCATCATAGTCATCCTTTGAGGCCGTCCCTGGTGCCGTCGCCCTGGATGCAAGGGAAGCTGGCCAAGTAGCGGTCGCCAAGGGGATGGTGGTGCGGTCAGTGAACCCTGAGTGAAGCCACTGGCTTTGAGCCCCGAAGGGGGACTTCGACTGCGAGAAGGTCCTGAGAATTGGCTGATGTGAAGATAAGCGATTAATATCCATAAATAAGATGAATGAATTATTATGAATGGTTAACATTTGATATCTATATATATTTATATATATACACATATTTATATTTGTAATATATAAGTATTTGATAATATATATACATAGGATATGTATATTATCTATATTGTATACATATATAAACGTCACATGATATCACCAACCGGGTCATGCTTCTGCAGCTTTGGCTTCAGCTGTTAAACCACGCGTGTGCTGGGCCCGGCCCCCACACGTCCAATGGCGGAGGTTCAGTGCCGTGGCGCAGAGCATCCCGGGTTTGAAGGGGCCACACGGTAGCTCTGTTTGATACTTTTTGACCCAAAAGCTTGGGACAACCTCGAGAAAGGCTGTAGCTTTCATGAGTCCAAAAATCACACTGAAAGGATCAGCCAGGAGCAGCTTGCATACTTATGCGATCTTATCAGTACATCTTGTGGATGCATCTTGGTGTCCATCCAACTCAGGGCACATGTTTATCCAGTTCTTGCCAAGGCGCTACCCACCGCCGCCGGTGGCTTGGAAGCAGCACAGGTAAACCCTCCCGGCTGGGCTCATTGCACCAAAGTACAGTATCATAGGCTTGGGGCAGTCAGGCCAGGTGCTGTCAAATTTCCTTGACTCTTTTGCTGAGTGTTGCATCATGTACCATGTTGATGCCTCAAGCTTCGCTCAAGGTTCTTAGCAAGAATCCGTTTCCACACTCCACTTTTCCAGTCCGCGGAGTTACCAGTCCCTCGGCGTGTGACGGAAACGGCTTTGCGACTCTGTGGCTTGTGCACTTGATGTCAATCCGCACGTTGCTGTCACCAAAGATTGCCTGCAGAAAGTCCAAATTGTAGGTCGTGCGGAAAAGCAACTCCTTCAAGGGCTAGAAATGGTTCAAGTGGATTCAAACTGCTTTTGAGCGCAGCATTTGAGGTGGATTGCTTGCAAGTGGTGCCAGACTGAGCAGATGTCTGCAATGACACCATCCCAGTAACCACTCATATTCCACATTGTTAGTGATAGACTGGCATGACAGGTAGTGGATTTGATGTGGTTGTAACTTGTTTGCCCCTTGGCAAAGTTGTGCCAGCACATCCGGCTTCGTCTCCGAGGTCTGAATTATCCAGTTTTGGCCCACAATCCTCCTGGTTGGGCCCCTCGAATCAGCTTAAGGTGGCGCAAAACTTTTTGGAGCTGTTGGAATCCTTTTGTCGTGAATCGATTCTGAGAAGTCTGAAGGTGTTGCAATCCACCCCTGACCAAGGCAACATATTTCATGCCATTGAGTCATATGTATTGAATCAATATACCATTATACTCCGTTATATTCTTTTCGCATCTGGAGATGTCACATGTTACAAGACGCGATGATTCCGAGGAAGGCCAACCTCCTCCAAGTCCTCTGCAGCAGCTGATAGCGACACCTGAAGGCTTCCTGGCCAAGCAGCGACGGCGCCTGGCCGAAGGATCGCGGGAGGGCTGCTATGACTTTGCGATACTTTGCGTTTTTTGAGTTTGGCGGATCGGTTTCAAATCCAGAACTGAATGATACTGACTGATAGTTACTGATAGTGGATGCCTATATGTATTCCAGTGATATCTAGCGACGTCTAGCGATATGATTTCCCAGTCGGTCTGATGGTTTACACAAAGTCCGTTTCGGATCAGGTGGAGCCGCTGGAGGCAGGTGTTGGGCATGGGTGAGGCTTGAGTAACTTCGTGATGTGACGCAGCACTCCAATTTCAGCTGGGGATGAACCCAAGGAGCCTTGTCCCTTCCCAGGCGTGCGGGGAGGCGGTGGAGATGGCCGTGGCGCTGGGGCGGATGGCATCCTTAGAGCTGGTGGCGGTGGAGCTGGTGGCGCAGGTCAGGACATCCCTGTGATGGAGATACTATGGAGATACAATGGAGACATTGCAGAGATTGATTTCAATAGGGTCCAGGTTCAGTCCAGATTCATTTGAGCTCATGTGTTTCAAGACATCAGCTGAGTAAAATTTGTCAAAGCTGAAGACCTATATACACATTTGTCAGACCTGCTGTCGCTGACATTCGCTGACGACTTCTCTGCAGGTCGAGGTCGGCGACGTCGTGGCCGCTTCGGTGCCGGCTACGGTGGTGCTGGTGGCTACGGGTCTGGGGCTGGCGGTGGCCTCGATGATGACGCGGAATGGTTTGACGATGGAGGCAGGTCAGCTATGGTCAGCGTCAGCTTGTGTTTGCGGAATGCTCCGGCAAGAATGCTGGTGTGAAGAATATTCGCAGAATTTCAGAGCACCATCACCTATCCGTGACAAACAAAAAAACGTTTTTGCTACCCTGAGCCTGAGACGAAGGACTTCTCCCACGTTTAGTTTGGCCTTGCAAGGTGACGAAGAGGATCCAGCTGAGGAAGCTGCAGAAGAGGGTTTGGGGATTGGCATGCCAGCAACCAGGCTAAACCAGAGAGGACAGCAGCATTCAAGGTACCAGATATTACCAGATGCAGGGATAAGGTGTGATGCTGTCACTTCGTTTTTGACACTGTGGTACCGTTTCATCTTGACAAGACATGGCAAACCCACCAGTCCCAAACCCCAAAACTGGCTTGCGTGTCATGCATAGTGATTGCTTAGCAGAATCACGGAGAAAATTCGAGCTCCCTTACGTATTCCGGCAGTCGCCAGCACAAACAAAAACATCGTTCCATCTAAGGTGCGTGTGTGCTACTTGGCTTTGCAAATGGAGTTGATGAGCGTCTCATTTCATGGGGCTGATTGCGGCAAACTGGGATTGATGATGCCTTGAACTTGACAAATATCCACGGTGGAAGTAACAAGCCAAGATTGCAAGGCCCCCATAAGTTCGTCAGTGTTCGCTGGTTTTTGATGAGGCACTCTCTGAGGCACATAGCACAGGGGGCTTGCGGCCTGACACATGAATTGCCGAGGCAACTTCTTCGCACCCGGTTCTGATTGCTACAATGGCCGCTGGGATCTGACTCCCACTAGAGTACACCCCCGGATACCGCACCCAACAAATGTAGCAATGGAATTGTGGAAGAAGATTGAAAGGCAGACTAATTGAAAATACTCCTCTGTACTAAAATGAATTGCAACTGAATTATGCAGCGAAGAGGTTTGACAGCCACTGACTTTCTCATGATCCATGCTTAGAGAGGGATGATGTGACTTTTGATGCAATGAGGTGATGCAGTACACGACAGATGGACTATCGTCACAGTGTAATATATATATACATATAATATATATATAATTTATATGATATAATTTATAATGTATAATATAATATATAATATACAATATTATATATAATATACAATATTATATATAATATATAATATAATATATATAATATATATAATATATATAATATAATATATATATATATAATATAACAAATATTATATATAATATATATAACATATATAATATATAATATATCATATATATATAATATATAATATATATAATATATATAATATATATAATATATATAATATATATAATATATATAAT